>OUNM010633112.1_pt1 | contig 31884 bp, 17 predicted proteins | sample 1769961 | NCBI WGS metagenome assembly OUNM01 (sample SAMEA3914820, study PRJEB12502) | metagenome | biome: forest; material: soil | place: USA | collected 2012-03-12 | depth 0.3 m | reverse complement strand
GCTTTGTTGCCGCCATGTGGAGTACAAATCAAAATCTTTTCTATTTTTAGGGCTTTTATTTTTCCTATGAGCAGCAGACGTCTTACCACTCTTGTCATTTTGTGCCTCACCATCCTTTCTGCCGACTTGTTGTCCGAAGTCATTGTGCATGAGGTGTCTAAATTTCTGAAGCACCCTAATCCCTATCGGATGGCAGCCCTCTCGATGGCGTCGAAAGTGCTTGTCTTTTATCCTGCCTTTCAATTCATGGAAGAGATAGTCAAAAAAATGACCGGAACCTATGTGGGCAAGGCAAAAGGCGCAGCCGGAGGAGGCTATACGGGTTTGTTGGTAGCCTTTGTATTGGGATTAGGACTTTTATACGGCCTTTATCTCAAAGTGCTTTTTCACATTAACATACTTAAAACCTTGTTCTAACGTGGAAGCGCTGCTAAAGAATGTGTTGTTTTTGGATATCGAAACGGTATCGTTGACAAAGGATTGGAAGGAATTGGACCCGCGGCTTCAAGTGGCCTGGGGTAAAAAGGCGCTCCAATTGCATCCCGAGTGTAGTTCTGTCGAGGAATATTATTTTGAGAAAGCAGCCATCTATGCCGAGTTTGGCAGGGTCATCGTGATCGGCATCGGATATTTTCATGAAAATGCGACAGGAGAATTGTGTTTTCGGGTCAAATCGCTGGCCAACTCGGATGAGAAACAATTGTTGACTGATTTTTGCGAGGTCATCCAAAAGAGCTTTCCTTCCCCGGAACTGACGCTTTGTGCGCACAACGGGAAAGAGTTCGATTTTCCCTATTTGTGCCGCAGGATGATGGTAAACGGCTTGATATTGCCTCATTGTTTGCAGATTTCCGGCAAAAAGCCCTGGGAAGTACGGCATTTCGACACGTTGGAATTTTGGAAATTCGGCGACCGGAAGCATTTCACCTCCCTCGAACTGCTGGCAGCCATTTTTGAGATCCCCACTAGCAAAGAAACTATTGATGGCTCGATGGTCAACAAGACCTACTATCTGGACGGAAAATTGGAATTGATCGCCGACTATTGCCGTCGTGATGTTGTCGTGTTAGGGCAGCTTTTCCTCAAGATGCATGCCATTCCGTTGCCAAAAGCAGAAAATGTCGTGATGTTAGGTTAATTCGTGCAGGCAGCTTGTAAATCGATGCTCCTTTTCTATTTTTGATTTCCATGGAAAAACGGGATCCCAGTGCAGGTCTTTTATTGGACGTACGTCATTTGACGGTAGAGTTTGCCCACGAAGAAGGGTTTTCTACGGCTGTTCGGGATGTCAATTTTTCTCTCAAAAAGAAAGATATCCTCGGAATCGTAGGAGAATCCGGTTCCGGGAAGTCGGTCACCTCGTTTTCCATCCTCCAGCTTTTGAATATTCCTCCTGCGAAGATCTCATCCGGGGAAATCTGGTTTGATTCTCCCTCAAGAGGCTGGATCGACTTACTTTCCCTCTCCTCCGAAGAGATGCAGGAAATCCGCGGCAATGAGATCGCCATGATCTTTCAAGAGCCTATGACGTCCCTCAATCCTGTATATACTTGCGGCAGGCAAGTGGCAGAAGCCCTCCTTTTGCATGAAAAGTTAACTAAAGAACAGGCAAAGGCCAAGACTTTGGAGCTTTTTGCCAAGGTAAAGTTGCCCAACCCTGAGCGGATTTTCAGTGCCTATCCTCATGAGTTGTCGGGGGGACAAAAACAACGGGTCATGATCGCCATGGCCATCAGTTGCCGGCCGGTCTTACTCATTGCCGATGAACCCACCACCGCCTTGGACGTAACGGTGCAAGCCACTATCTTGGAGTTATTGGAAGAAATTCGGCGCGATTTTGGTACTACGGTGCTTTTTATCACCCACGATTTGGGCGTGATAGCGGAAATCTCCGACCAAGTGATGGTGATGTATAAAGGCGCCATCGTCGAAAAGGGGAAAACCATCGATATTTTTGGAAATCCACAGCATCCGTATACCAAAGGTTTGCTCGCTTGCCGCCCCAAATTGGACCTGAAATTGAAACTACTTCCCATTGTTTCAGACTTCATGGAAGTAGATCCGATGGGCAACATCCGGGAAAGGAGGGATGGGCCGTTCCACTCTGTAGGAGAAGCTATTTTCATGAATTTGATCACAGAAAGCGAAATCGCTGCGCACAACCTGCAATTAAAAACAAACCCTCCGATCCTGCAGATCAAACAATTGAAGACCTATTTTCCTATCCACAAAGGGATGTTCCGAAAAGCCAGCGAATTCGTGAAAGCGGTAGACGATGTCACGTTTAGCATTTATCCGGGAGAGACGATTGGGTTGGTAGGGGAATCGGGATGTGGAAAGACGACTTTGGGCCGTTCTATCATTCGGCTGGTGCAACCAAGCGCCGGGGAAATCATCTATCACAATCGGGATATTTTGTCGTATTCATCAAAGGAAATGCGGGATTTGCGAAGGGAAATGCAAATCATTTTCCAAGATCCCTATTCCTCGCTCAATCCACGCATGACGATCGGAGAAGCGATCATAGAACCCATGCAAGTCCATGGGATCGGCTCCAATGCAAGGGAACGGAAAGAAAGGGTCATCGAATTGTTGGAAACGGTCAGCCTACCGGCCGATCATTTCGACCGGTATGCCCATGAATTCTCCGGGGGGCAACGGCAGCGGATCTGCATTGCCCGCGCACTGGCCCTCAATCCTAAATTCCTTATCTGCGACGAATCAGTCTCGGCCTTGGACGTATCGGTGCAAGCCCAGGTCCTGAATTTGATCAATCATCTCAAAGAAAAGTTCCAGTTTACCTGCATCTTCATTTCCCATGACCTGTCGGTGGTGAAATTTATGGCCGATCGTTTGGTGGTCATGAACAAAGGGAAGATTGAGGAAATCGGCGATGCAGAAGAAATTTACAAGCACCCACAATCGGTGTACACCCAAAAATTGATCCAAGCCATTCCGAAAGGCACAGTCGAAGATATAAGGAAAGCCCAGAAAAAGAGGGTCAAGGCTTCCCATCCACATGCCCCGCTAGGATAAGTTCAGTTTTCTACAATTCTCCCGTCCTTCATTTCGATTCTCCGGTGGGCCATGTCGGCAAATTCCAAGTTGTGGGTCACAACGACAAACGTGATCCCGAGCTCCCGATTGATTTCCAAAAACAATTCGTGCATGTGCTGGGCGTTTTTGGCGTCCAAGTTACCCGTGGGTTCGTCGGCAAAGATGATTTTGGGCTGATTGATCAATGCCCTGGCGACCGATACGCGTTGCTGTTCTCCTCCTGAAAGTTCGGAGGGCTTGTGCTCCAGGCGTTCTCCCAAACCCAGCCGTTCCAACCATTTCGTTGCTTTTGCCACTACTTCTTTTTCGTTCTGGTTGCCGATGAACCCTGGCATGCACACGTTTTCCAAGGCGGTGAATTCCGGCAATAGGTTATGGAATTGGAACACGAATCCAAATTGGGAATTGCGGAAGGCAGAAAGCTTTTTGCCCCCTAGTTTAGAAAGGTCTTGTTGATCAATCATCACTTTCCCGGAATCACAGGAATCCAGTGTGCCCAAGATGTGGAGCAGCGTAGATTTGCCCGCCCCGGAAGCTCCTATGATCGATACGAATTCGCCAGTTTCGACCTTCAAACTTACCCCTTTCACCACTTCAAGCTGTCCGTATTTTTTCTTTAGGTCAAAAGCTTCGATCATGCTTTTACTTTTGTCAAAAATTCATAAAAAAAACGAAGTATAAAAATCTAATTTCAAAATAGCACACGTTTGAAAATCATGCAGAATTGTGTTACTTTGACCGCGCTAAGCCAAAAACTTTTACCATGAATATACACGAGTATCAAGCGAAGGAAATCTTAAAAAAATACGGGGTCAAGATAGGAGAAGGCGTGTATGCGGAAACTCCTGAACAGGCGATGGAAGGAGCCAAGAAATTGGCCGAAACAACTGGTTGCAAAGTGTGGGCCGTAAAGGCGCAAATCCATGCAGGCGGTCGAGGCAAAGGCAAGATCGTAGGAACGGATTACCGTGGCGTAATGATCGCCAAAACGCTTGAAGACGTGAAATTAAAGGCCTCCCAAATCTTAGGCGGCACATTGGTGACGATCCAAACAGGTCCTGAGGGTAAATTAGTGAACAAAGTGTTGGTAGGTGCGGATGTCTATTATCCTGGCCCAAGCCAACCGAAAGAATTGTACTTAAGCATCTTGTTGGATCGTGGAACGGGACAAAACGTCATCATTGCCAGCACAGAAGGAGGGATGGACATCGAAGAAGTCGCCCACAATACGCCCGACAAAATATTCAAAGAATGGATCAATCCTTTGGTTGGCCTTCAGGCTTTCCAAGCAAGGAAGATCGCGTTTAAGCTCGGTCTTTCCGGGGCGGCCCACAAAGATATGGTGGCGTTCATCACCAAATTATACAAAGCATACGAAGGAAGCGATGCTTCCATGATGGAAATCAACCCTGTATTAAAAACATCGGACGACCAAATCTTGGCAGTGGACGCCAAAGTGAGCATCGACGACAATGCCCTATATCGTCATCCAGACCTATATGCCTACCGTGACATCACAGAAGAAGACCCATTAGAAGTAGAAGCAGGGGAGAATAACCTGAACTACGTGAAATTGGATGGCAATGTAGGATGTATGGTGAATGGAGCCGGACTGGCCATGGCCACGATGGATGTCATCAAATTATCTGGGGGCGAACCTGCCAACTTCTTGGATGTAGGAGGAGGAGCCAACGCGAAGACAGTAGAAGCCGGTTTCCGGATCATTTTGAAAGACCCTGGAGTAAAGGCCATTTTGATCAACGTGTTCGGAGGCATCGTACGCTGCGACCGTGTTGCCAATGGCGTAGTAGAAGCCTACAAGGCAATCGGAAACATTCCTGTGCCGATCATTGTACGTCTACAAGGTACCAATGCCGAAGAGGGGGCCAAAATCATCAATGAATCCGGCCTGAAAGTAAAATCGGCCGTCGTATTGAAAGATGCGGCGAAATTGGTGCAAGAAGCGATTAGTTAGTTAAAAGTTAACAATTAATAGTCGACAGTTAAAAAAAGCGAGGGTGCAGTCAAAGACTGCACCCTCGCTTTTTTTACTCCTTGAAGATTTTTATTCCTCCATCTTTTAAGTTAGGGATGAATGTCTATCACTATTCACTTTTAACTATTGACTCTTCACTATTTACACATACATCGTTTCCTCTGAATAGGCGGGATAATCGATATAGCCTTCCTCTCCGGAAGAATAAAGGTGTACATAGTCGATTTTTTGATCGAGAGGCCAGTTGTTTTCGATGCGCTCCACCAAGTCGGGATGTGAAATAAAGGCTTTCCCGAACGCGATGAGGTCGGCCTTGTCCATGATGATGTCGGATTCTCCCGTTTCTTTGGAATATCCTCCACAAAGGATGAAACTACCGTCGAACGACCGACGCATGTTTTCTAACAAAAAGGGATTTGGCTGGGGACTGTTGGCCTGTACCTGATCGGCATGCAGGTATAGGATCTCCAGGTGTTCCATCTGTTTGGTCAGATACACGTATGTGCTATCCATTTCATCGTAAAGAGGAAGGTCGTTCAACTGGCTGTAAGGAGAAAAACGTATGCCTACTTTTTCTTTTCCAATGGCTTTGCATACCTCGCTGGCGAGTTCCAATACGAATCGGCATCTGTTCTCCATGCTTCCACCATATTCGTCGGTACGTTGGTTGGTGGCGGGATGCAAAAATTGTTCGATCAGGTATCCGTGACCTGCGTGGAGCTCCACCCCATCAAATCCGGCGCGGACAGCATTTTCTGCTGCTGCTACAAATTCTTGGATCGTGCTTTTTATATCTTCTGTTGTCATTTCTTCTGGGATCGGATAGTTCTTGAGCCCTTTGGAAGTATGGATTTGGCCTTTCGCTGCCACCGCGGAAGCTGAAAGTACTCGTCCTTCCGGTGGTAAATTGCCCGGATGCGCGATCCTACCAGTATGCAAGAGTTGTACAAAGATTTTAGAACCTTTGTTGTGTACGGCATAGGTAACGCGTTTCCAAGCCTGTACCTGTGTTTCGTTGAAAAGGCCTGGCATATTTTCATATCCCAATCCATGGGGGGAAGGGGAAGTGCCTTCTGCTATCAACAAACCTGCGCTGGCACGTTGCTGGTAATACATGGCCATCGCTTCAGTGGGAATAGCGCCGATTGCCCTAGACCGGGTCATGGGAGCCATTACAATGCGGTTTTTCAGATTCATCTTACCGAGTCGGTAAGGATCCATCAAAAGTAGATTTTCCATCGCAGAGGGGTTTGCGAAAGAGATAAAAAAATAGTGCCAGAAACGGGATGTCTACATATCTGCTGGCAGGAATACAAACAAAGCAATGGCCGTAGATCCTGTCACTTTTTATTGCAACAGGCACTTTGAAAATTGATCAAATGCGAGGGAGGCACGTCATTGGCTGGGTTTTCGTCAAAAAAACCATTCGGTTTCAGCATGAAACCTTCATAAGCAGTAGGCATGACAGGGTAATCTTCTGGCCTTGCTATATGGGTGTGTCCAATGGTATACCATACGACCAAATCGGTGTTTTTCAAAGGGCGATTTTGTTCCTGCCACTTGGTGATGCCGTCCAAGGTGCCGCGATGGTTGGGATAGTCCCCAGAAGCAAACATTTCCCCCTCATGAAAGACGGTTCCATAGACATGATAGTCCACAAATCCGCATCGTTTTCGCCAAGGTGTCTCTTTTCCGGCCAATGGACTGGAATTGGTGCCAGCTATTAGTTTATAACTGACGGACTGCCCTACTTTGTTCTTTTTGGCGTCATTGGAAATTTTCCAAGCCCTGTTGCTGGCTGGATGTACATGTGCGCGTGCCTGCAACTCTGTTTCATACAAGGTGGCCTTTGAGGAGAAAGCATTTTTGAATGCACCGCTTTTGTCGTCTTCTTCCGCAACCACGTCCAATTGGTAGAAACTATTGGGGCCTCCGTCCAAATCAAAATCAAGTCGGGCATTCAAAAAATGCTGGTGGTTGGGGGCATACAATTGGATGTCTACCAAGTTGCCGTATTTGGGGACTTCTCCTGGATGCACGGCACCCATGGAAAGGATGCCCGTAAGCTTTACTTCAAACTCGATGGTTCCGTCCAAATAAAAGTACCAAAAATAGCCATAATCATAATTTTCAACCGTATAGATAGAGGAAATGACCAATCTTCGGGAACGTCTCACCTCTGTTTTACCCGGTTGGCGCCGGTCGGTATGTTTCCAACCGATCCCATAATCCTCCTCGTGCATGCAAATGGCATTTTCGATGGTCCAGATATCTCCCTTGCTTGTCAACAAATGGGCATCGAAATAGTGGATGAGCCCTAGGCAGTCACAACCGAGGGAGAGGCTATTGGCACAAGTGCCAATGCCATATTCGCCGATGTCGAACGCGTTTTTTCTGTTTTGCGTAGGACTTGGGTCTCCGTAAGGGACCACCATTTCCGAAATGGAAGCACGGTAGAGGATAGGTCTTTTTTTGCCGTGGTCATAATACCCAATTTGGTGTAGGGTAAGCCCTTCCCGCGCGTTGAACCCCACGATGAGGTCCCATTTTTCCCATATCACCCGGTGGCCTTCCACAAAAAAACTTGTCCCTTCCGGCTGCGTGATCTCGATCGGTTTTTGGGAAGTGCGGAATGACCCCTGCATCTTCTCGGTTTGATAGCTTCCGTCGTATGGAGGCAATGGCCAATGTCCCCAATCTTCGACGCGGATTACATTCATTTGGTTGACATCTACGATGGGCCGAAGTCCTTCGATGGGTTTGGCATATTGGTTGGAGGTAGGGTCCGTTTTTAGAAAGCAGAGTGGGCGTGCGAGTCTAGGACCTTTTTCTTCCCCTTCCCCATAATTTCCTGCCCCCCAAATATCTACGCATACAAGGTCCATGTCCTTCACTCCGTAATACTTGAGCATTAATGCCTGGAATTCTTCGCTGTCTCTTACGGCTTGTTCTATCTCTTCCATTTCATCGGCCGTGTAGGAAGGCTGCACACCTGGCACGTGTTTCCACGAGAGGACTTTTTGGGTAGAGATATTGACCAATGCCTCGTAGCAAGTGTTGATTGCATTGTCAAAAAGCACGAAAAAGGCGGTCCTCTCAAATGGATTTCCCGCTTTGAAATTCCGGACGGTTTCTTTGAACGGTTCTTTGAGCACCACGCTTACAAACCGGGTAGTCGAGGTCAATGAGGTGGACTGACGCAAGATCGAGACTGCCAATTCAATTTCCGACTTGCTCAAAGGCTCCAAAGGATGCGTGGCCTTTTCCTGTACGTTTTCTGTCGTTGTGTTTTCCATAAGGCCTTTCTTGTGTTCAGAGACATAAAGGAACGAAAATGGAAAACAGGGATGTATTTCCTTAATCGCCATTCGGTCAAGGCTTTAATTTCAAAATTTAGGAATAGATTTCAAAGAAGAAGAGAGATTAAAATCACTCTTGGAAGGAAGTGGATAAGGAGGATTTACTTTGTCATGGCCTTTTGGAACAAGGTCGTATGTCCCACCTTCACCGCCACGATGTATATTCCCTGGGAATAAATGGAAAGATCAAGGAGGCTTTTCCCGACAGGCAATTGTGTTGTCATTAAAATCCTTCCCGCCATATCGTATACCCTACAGTCGTAGAAAGGGTAATTGCCGTGGATCGTGATGGTAAAATATCCTGAAATAGGATCTTGAAAAAGGTGAAATCCAACTGGGGCTTCCAGTTCTATCCCTGCGATGGCGTATTCTTTTTTATTTCCTTTTGTGTCTACTTCAGAGAGGAGGTAATAGTTCATCCCATCCGAAGGGGCATAATCCGGGAGTTCATATTCTTTTAGGCCCTTTGTTTCGCGGTCTGTTTGGACAATGCCGACAGATTCCCAGTGTGCCCCATCCATACTTCGTTCTACGATAAAATAATCCGAATCCCATTGTTTGGAAATATCCCAATGCAACAGGACTCCCGTCGAATTTTGGGAAGCAGTGAAATATTGAAGGGTGATGGGCAGGGGAGAGGAACAGCCTGAACAGGGAGTAGGGTGCAACGCGGTGCCGAAGACACTATTGGAGGTAGCTCCGCATACAGTGACGCTGCCTATGGTAGACCCCGAGGCTCCGCAAAAGGAAATATTCGCATCGCTGTTAAGTGTACCATCCTCAGTAAGGCATCTTCCCTGAAGACCGGCAGAAGCACCCGAACCGGAGCCAGTGTACAACACACAACCCACGCCAGAACCTGAACTCGTAAAGGCATCGCTGCTTACGCTGTTATTGTTTAAGATAGTCGTCTGGATCACAGATTGGTCCCCAAGGCAGATGTTGGCCATGTTATTGTTGAATTTCAAGGTTCCCACATTCTTGATCCATCCATTGTTGACAATCTTGGCGCTGTTGTTGATGTCGTTGCCTTGGGCGTCCAGGATGGAGGTGAGGCTGGCATTGATAAATACAGAAGGACTATTCAAATTAAAGGTGTTTCCAAGCAACACTGTCCCATAGTTGCTGATGATCGCACCCGAATAACTCGTATTGGTCAATAGCAGGGTAGAGCCTGCTTCCACCACGATGACCTTGAGCGTGGCGTTTGTCAACTCGATTTTCGAGTTGCCGCAAATGCGCAACGTATCCCCGATCGCCATGGCGAAATTGTACCGTGTAAAGCCGCTGGTGGCACCAGAAAGGCCCGCCAAACTGCCATCTGCATAACGTACTCCGTTGTTTGCCCCATTATTATTGGTAATAGCAGTGCCAACACAAGAGGAATGTGCGGCAAGAGGAGAGGCACATTGCGCATAGGTTGAATCGAGAGGAAATAAAATCAATAATGAAAACAGAAAAAGGGAAAAAGCGGCAAACGTAAATCGGGCAAGGCATTTCGGTAAAAAAATAAGCCCCTCGATGTGGTCGTACAACATGGTAGTGAGGTAATTGCATTCGTTTGATAGATAGACGTTGATGTAAGTAAAAGGTAATCAAACAGTTATTTTGATAACGTTTGCATCTTCAAACAACGGGCGGGCAGAATCTATGCTCAAAGGAATTCCATGGAAAGGAAATGATCGTTCCTTGTCAGGGTGGGGAGGATTGTTGGCACTGTTTTGGAGAGCGTGGACAAGGAGGGTGGAAGAGGCATTATTTTTGTATCGAAAAGCAGATGTATTTTGCTAAAATGCTTGTATTATGTAATTTACAGGAAAATTAAAATTTGGCAAAGTAGGAAGTATTAGGGGATAGACATGAGAAGATTAACTGTCATATGCTGTTTATGGATAGGTGTCTTGCAAGGATATAGCCAGTCTAAGAACGATTGCCCGGATTTTAAAAAAGCCAAAGCCATCCGAGATGGAAAAAAACCTAAGGAAGGACAAAGCGCCGATGTGAAATTGCTCCGAGGGAAGACGATGATCAAATTCAATGTGATCAAATTAGAAGACCGCAAATTGGAAATTCCAGCCTTTAAGCAATTCAAAAACAATATGACCGATTTTACGGCGGATGGCGAAGAAGAATTCAAACGCATCGTAGAGAAGCTCCGTGTGCATTTCGGACCTAATACGACAGGGGAAGGGGCGAAATTGGAAATTATCGGAAGCGCTTCTCAAATCCCTACCAGTTTTGATCCTTCCAAGCCCAATAACAATATCCATGCGGACGGCACCTCCCTTGCAGGCAAAACGACCATCGAAAACAATAAGCTCTTGGCCTTGGCCCGTGCCACGGAATTAGGGAATAAAATCAAGCGGGTGTTTCCCGATGTGGAACTGAGCATTCCAAGCCTTTCCGAAATAGAACTCGGTGCTACTCCTTGGAACGACAATGCACAAAAGAGATTGAATGCCGCCGTGGAGAAAAAGGATGCCAAAGCGATCGATGCAGTGTATGCTCCGTATCAAAAAGAACAATATGTCATGGTGCGCACACGCGATTACAAAACAGAATTCATCCAACCGGAGGCCGTGTATTCTGCGTACATCAATATTTCCCCTCCCATCGCGTGGATGGACGAAGGTGGGAAATATTCCATTTCCCATTTTGTGGTTTCTGAAGGCATTTACAATAAAATAGGAGGAAACAAAACGTTCGATAGTGTAGAAGAACGGGACGAATACTTAAAAAACAATCTTAAAATCAACGTGTTCCACAAAACCTATGCAAAAGCGGAACACTGGTTTATGCTCACAGGCAAAGAGAGTTTGAGCTTCCGTCAAAAAGAAGACTACAAGAAAATAAAAGGTTTGTACAGGGACAAAGTGTTCGACCTGAAAGACAGGCAAATCTTAGAAGACATCATTGTGGCCGAAACGTTACAAGGAGTACAATAACAGCAGGCACAAGCTGCGCAAGAGAACAATAATGGCGTCTCAACTTTTCCTGCAATCAACTGACAGATAATTTTTTGGTTGGTTTTTCGTGTATTCTCCCAGTTTATTAAGCGTGTTTTTGTCCTACGCGATGTAGTGTCCGCATATTCAGCTGGTATGATTTTTTGATTGTCGTTGCATAAACTCTAAAAATCAATTGTATGAAAAAAAATTTACTTTGTGGTATTGCGTTTATTGCGCTGTCTACCACCTTATTCGCACAATCTCCAGTGGTTATTTACAATGGAACGGTGGGCCAACTATTCAATAGCAGCCCCATGGCTTTTGATAGCGCACACGTGATGGAAGATTCCATCGGGAGCAATAAATACATGGAGATTTGGGGAACCTCGCCTGATACGTCGTTAAGAGTAGGAGATGTGACCAATGCTGCATACGATGTGTTCAACTCTATTCTTCCTCTTGGGTATACGGGCACTGTGGCAAGTTCTTCCTTGACATTCAGGGCGTATACAGATACGACGATGGCCGGTCTGATGATCGAATTCGTTACAAATTCACAAATTATGTATGGGTATAAGTGGGATTCGATTCCGGGATCAGACACAGGTTTTGTCACCGTGACCATTCCCTTGGCAGAATTTACGACCGTAGTAGATGGAAAACTGACCTCTGTTGCCATAACCGACCAACTTCTGCAGGGGACCATTTCGCAGGTAAGGTTTGTGTTGTTGGCAAAAGATTCCAGTTCCTTTGCCTCTGTCGGATTGGACGATATCATTATCGGCAATAGCATGGTGACGGGCTTAGAAACAAACACACTTGGTACACAAAGTCAGACAGTTTATCCAAATCCATGCCATACTGGCACATTGTTCTTGGGAGAGGAATCGAAAGAATATTCTATTACCAATGCTTCAGGTGCATTCGTATTATCAGGAAAAGGAAAAACTGCAGACGTTTCTGGTTTGAATTCTGGAATATATTACATTAAAATAGATGCAGATGTTCAGAAGGTGATTGTGAACTGATTTTTCTTGAATCAATTATTAAAATGGGCAATATCAAAAATATTGCCCATTTTTGTATTTATATAAGAAAAAATTGAATTTGTGGCATGTTTATTGCCACTTCCCTCTAGGTAAAATCAAAAATAAGGAGCGGATTGATGGGTTCAATTTCAAAAAATGTTTCTGTGATGTTTAAATATGCATGTAAAATTACATTTGTTTTTTTACTTGCGTCGGCATCCCGGTTGGCAGTTGGCCAAGTAACCGCTGGTTTTGATTTTTTTACCCCGGGAGATTCGTGCAACAGCCGTACGGTACAATTTGATGCTTCGATCTCTACGGGAGACATTGCTTCCTACACGTGGGCATTTAAAAATAGTACATCCGGTGGAGATGTAGAAGTAGGGGCAGGAAAGGTTATTACCAAGAACTTTTTGTCACCTGGACTTTATGAAGCATCCCTTACCGTTGCGGGAAGAAAGGGCCAAACTTCTGTAAAAACCAAGCAGATTCGGGTATATAAATCGCCTACGGTCGATTTTATGGTCAACGTGAAGGAAGGATGTCAACCTCTCTCGGTGACTTTTAAAGATAAAAGCACGGCAGGTGACGGTACAATCGTACGATGGGAATGGAATTATAATGACGGGAAAAAGGACATCTTGAATACTTCTGATTCTGTGGTCAACCTCTATTCCAATAGTGGGGTGTATTCGCCGACTTTGATCGTAACCAACAGTGCGGGATGTACAAAATCCCTCAATCAGGCCAATCTTATCTCCGTCTATGATAAAATCACGCCTAGTTTCAATGTCACGAACAACTATAGCTGCCAAGCGCCCCATACTGTTAATTTTGAAAATACAAGTTCTAAAGGCCCATTCCATTTTACATGGGATTTTGGAGATGGAAGCACGCTGCCTTCCGATGAACATGTGGTGACGCACATGTATACCAAATTTGGAACTTATAGCATAAAATTGGCCTCTTCAAATGCTCCTAAGAATTGTACGAGCGCTACCCAAAGTACCTTGACCCAAAACGTGTACATCGGAAAGCCCAGTGCTACTTTTGGCATTCCTGCTAGCATATGTGCAGGAAATTCGCTTACCATCGTGCCGCAAAATGATGCATCGAACGTGACAAATGCTGGCAAGTGGTATTTTGAAGACAACCATTCTGTTTCGTTGGGCACGAGTGTTACCCATACTTTTTCGACTGTAGGTACTTGGAAGATCCGATACGTGGCCTACAATACTTTTTCGGGATGTGCAAGCGATACCATCACAAAATCGATCCAAGTCCTGACTTCCCCGACAGCTAGTTTCGCGGTCGACAAAACGGCGGGTTGTCAAGTTCCGTTCAACATCAAAATCAACAATGCGAGCCTCAATGCAGTAAAATACGATTGGGATTTTGGGGATGGGACTACTTCCAGTATGACTTCCGGCGGAATGTTTTCAAAGTCGTATACTTCGTTTGGCTCATTTGCCGTATCCTTAAAGGCTACCAGTAACAATGGATGTGTTTCTACACAGCGCGTGACGCTTTCCAACAAACCTCTTGCCCTTGATTTTGCATACAGCCCAAAGGAAGGGTGTATCCCTTTGAATGTATCAATGGGAGCGAATATCCCTAGCGGATCGGCGTTTGTCTTTGATTTTGGAAATGGGAAGGTAGTGAACACGACGGCAAACACCGCTTCCGCTCAATATACTGCCCCGGGAAGCTATTCCATAAAAGTGAGCGTAAAAACGCCGGATGGATGCGTAGGAGAATCGTCTGCCAAAATAGTAAAAGTAAATGCATTTTGCGATACTGATGGGGATACTACGGGCCTGAAAGGAGCTAGAACAAATACCATATATGTCGTTCGGCAAATGGCATGCGATAAAAAATATTCATTTTCCTTCGAAGATACCACCAAAAATGCCACTGTTATTTCTTGGGATTTTGATGGAACAACGATCAATTCGAGCCAAAACCCGATTTCGTACACATTCCCCCAGAATGGCAAGAAAAAGTTTATAGTGACTGTAAAATTGAAAGAAAACGGGGGCGGTGATGAAATCGAGCATAAGATACGGGTGGACATCGTGGACGAAAAAGCGGCATTTCTAAGTGATAAGACATCGATTTGCAAGAATATTCCCATAAACTTTAAGACCCTTGGCATCGATTCAAGCCATATTGTCCGGTATATCTGGGATTTTGGGGACAGCACACGGCAAACGATAGAGAATTATGCCTATTTCGCGGCCTCTGGCAGTTATTTGCGGGGAGATGTGTCGCATACCTACAAACGGTTTGGCTTATTTTACCCCAAACTCCTCTTGTTGGACAAATTTGGCTGCAAAGATTCCGTAGCCTATCCTGCCCCGATCCGTGTGCAAAGTCCTGCTGCCCAGATCTCCATGGACAAAGCTTCTTTTTGTGGTGACTCTGCGCTCGTTACATTTCGAAGCCAGAAAGATTCTCTGCATTCTGGAGCCATAAAAGAATGGAAGTGGGATTTTGGCGATAATACAGGTGCTACATACTTCAGGGACACGCTCGTCAGGCATGTTTACAAGAACTCAGATTTCGTGAAAAAATTTAATGTAAAATTGTCTATCACAGACAGTTCGGGATGTTCGGACGAGCAGGATACTACCTTGGTTTCGTATGTTCCTCAGGCCAATTTTACCACAGATGATACGTTGCGCTGTGGCAAATTCGATATCCGGTTTACAAATACGTCAAAAGCACAGATTTCAGATACCACACAGTATGTTTGGATGTATGGCAATGGCAAAACAGATACTAGACGTTCGGGAACAGTTACGTACGCGGATACAGGTCATTATACCGTGAGCCTCATTGTGAAGGATGACGGGGGATGTTCGGATACGATGACGAAAAAAGATTACGTAAAATTAGTGAGGCCGAAAGCTTCTTTTACGATTGGAGGAGACACTTCGAAATGCATTGGGACGTTTTCGCTCCCTTTTCAAAGCAATTCTTTGTACGGAAAGGAATATATCTGGGATTTTGGGGACAGCAGTGGAACTGTGACCGATAAGTCAGAAGTAAGCCACTTTTACAAAACTGCCGGTGCTTTTACAGTCAAGTTGTCCGTATTGGGGCTGGATGGGTGTACAGACAGCACACAGAAAACCATCCGGATAAAGGGCTCCAGTGAAGAGCTGAACGTAAAAGACTATTATGTATGCAAAGGAGAAGCGTTTACGGCAGTTGTGAATGGGAAAAATATCAAGAGCTATTTCTGGGACTTCGGAGATTTGTCTTCGACCTCACAACTGACCAAAAGCGATTCGGTGACTCATTATTATGTGCACCCGGGAGAATACCATCCTAATGTCATCTTGGTGAGTCCTGAAGGGTGTCAAAGCACGGTCACGCTTTCACAGCCTGTTTTGGTGGACAGTCTCAGTGCGGGGCCGGATGTAAACATTGAATGCGGTGACACAAGCACGATGCTCAAAGGGAGGGCTGCGTTGATGCTCTCGGGGAAATATGTGTGGCACGGACCGGATAGCGCCCAATTCGTACCTGACAGCACTTCACTTACTGCCAAAGTAAACAGGCCTGGTCAGTATGTCCTTCGTTCCAAAGACCAACAATGTTCCATGACGGATACCTTACTTGTGACTTTTTCTGGTTTTATCCCGACTGTAGACGCAGGTGCAGACCGCCTTCAGGACTGTATTTCTGGAGATGCCCATTTGACGGGAAGTACTTCGAGCCCGAATACCATACTGCAGTGGAGTGGTCCTGCAGGAGCCGTATTTTATCCGAACGATACGGTGGTATCCCCTGTCGTAAATCTGCAAGGTACATACGTCCTGCATGCCAAACATGAAAAATGTGACAATATAGATACGGTGCGGGTCATTCCCTGCTCTTTGCATGTAAAAGACTCCACTGTCCGGATATGTGCCAGTTTTACGGGTGAACCTCCGCAAAGAAAAGGGTTCTCTCTTTTGGCCTTGGACAGTTTTGTGACGGCAGGGATTTCGGCAAGGGTGAAGTGGTATAATGAAAAAACATTTGCTACGGAAATAAACACGTCCGATTCTGTTTTAGTGGCAGATGGGGATACCTTGTATGCCAAAATAATTTCCCCGGATTCTTCCCAAACCGCAAGGGCTGCCATTCTTTTCCAAGTGGATTCATTGCCGAATGCCCCTAAAATAGAAGCGGTTACGGCATTATGCGAAGGATCGAACGGTGACGTGAAAGTAGCGGGACATTCCAAGAGTCGATATACTTGGGTATTACAGGCGGATACAAACTTAAGGGTAGTTCCCTCCGCGAAAGATTCTGTCCAGTTCGTGGCAGGGAGCCATTCTATTTCCGGGAAGGTGGTAGAAACAGACGACAGAGGGTGTACGGGAGATACGGCGCATTTTACCATTCCAATAGACTTGCGTCCTACGAAAGCCACCGTGAATGGCCAGGTTACCGACACGGTCCGATCTTGCATCGCGACAAAAGAAAAAACGCTGGGTGGAAATATACCTCAAATAGGGAAAGGACATTGGCAGGTGCTGAAAAATACGGACAGTGCCAGCATCGAACTTGACCAGCCCAATTCCCTAGTCAAAGGCTTTGCGGAGATGTCTGATACATTGGTGGTAAAGTGGGAAATTGAAAATGGCGCATGTCCCTCCAGCAGTGCGGTGCTCACATTGTTGCCAGAGCAGGCCCTGACACCGACAGTAAGCCTTCAGCAAGTACCGGTTGTGTGTGAAGGGACGGAAGTGGTTTTCCATGCTGTTCCGGGCAATGCGCCGGGAAGCCATCCTACCTATAGTTTTTACGATGGAAAGAATACATTGCTCCGGCGAGAGGACACTGCCACGACGTTACACTTGATCGCTACTCATGACTCCTCCGTATATGTGAGAATTCATTCGAGTTACCCGTGTGTATATGCCGACCAGGCTATCTCCAATAAAGTGGCATTGGAAGTGGTCAACAAACCTACTGCCCATATTCTCCATACGACCGATACCCTTTGCGTATTGAACGGCCCTGTTGTGCTTACGTCTTTGACAGATCCGGTAGCAGGATCGGTGTACGAATGGTATCATTTGGATTCTTTGAAGATCCGAAGCACAAAAGTGCAGACGCTCTCATTTTCGGAGCCTTCGGAATCCGGTACTTATACGTTAAAAGTATCCAATTCTTACTGCCCGCCCTCTTATGATAACGTCACGATCAAGATCTATGAAAAACCGGAAATTTCTTTTTCGTCCGAGATGATGGATGTTATGTATGCAGCAGGGAAGACGGTAGAGCTTCCCTTCGAAATAAAGCCACTATTATTTCCGTCGGATATTTCTGCCATTGATTGGCACCCTACCGATTACTTGGGCTACTATAAACAGGGGGGCACTACTTTGTATGATTTGGATCAAGATAGTCTTGTGCAACGACCTGTCTACCGGGCACAAGAAAAAGAAATCGCCACGACATATTGGGTAACGGTCCGGACGGGAGCACTTGGAAAGGGATGCGAATCGTCCGCCTCTATTCTGGTCAACAACTATGTTCAGGTCAAGATACCCAATGCTTTTTCTCCCAATGGGGATGGGTTGAATGATACCTGGATCATAGACGGGATGTCCAAATATCCACGTTCGCGGGTCATCGTGTTCAATCGATGGGGCAATTCTATTTTCCAAGATGTGAATGGCTATAGAGTGCCTTGGGATGGGTACATAGGGGGGCAAAAAGTGGCATTAGGCACCTATTATTATGTCATTGAATTTACGGGAAGTCACGATGGAAGCGATCACATGTTGCAAGGAGCCATTACGATCGTCGACTAAATCGTGAAAGATAGAAGCAAATGGTACATATGATAATAGCTCTGTTTTAAGTTGTTTTTCGGCCTGTTGCAGTGTCTTTTATTAAATCTATCAAATAAAAAATTGTATTATTATTTGTTTTTAGCAAAATCTGACTAAAACCAAAAAGAATTGCCGCCATAAATTGGTACATTGTGTAGTAAAAGGCGGCACGTAGTGGTAAAAAAATATATAAAAATTACATTGTTTTTGCTTGTGTTTTTAACAAGGCATGTCTGCCTTGGTCAAGTGATAGCAGATTTCAGTTATACCACTTCGTATGATTCTTGTGGGAGCCGGTCCGTCCAATTTGATGCTAGCAAATCCACAGGTGCCCTGATGTACAGCTGGCAATTCCGAAATGTCACCCAAGGCACAAACGTAGGAACCGGGTCTGGTAAATTCCCTTCTATTAATTTTTTGAAACCTGGCAAATATACGGCGACATTGCAGGTAACGGGCGCTGGAGGAAATACCGCGAGCAAAACAGCGGAGATCCAAGTATACGATGTTCCAAACGTACAGTTTACGACGGATGTCAAAGAGGGGTGTCAGCCGCTTAAAGTTAAATTTAAAAGTACAAGTACTGCAGGAGATGGAACGATCGTGCAATGGGAATGGAATTTTAACGACGGCAAAAAATACACTTCTACTACAGGGGATACGACGTCGAATCTATATGAAAACAACGGCGTGTTTTCTCCCACGCTGATTGTGACCAATAGTTTTGGTTGCACAAAGTCTTTGAGTATCCCCAATCTTATCACCGTATACACGAAAATGACTCCGGTGTTCGAAGTTTCAAATAATTTCAGTTGTACAGCTCCTCTAGTGGTTTCTTTTAAGAATAAAACCTCGCCGGGCCCCTTTCATTATACATGGACTTTTGGGGACGGGAATGTACTGGCTTCCGATGACGTAGACGTCACGCACAGCTATACGGCGCCAGGAGCATTTGCTGTCCGGCTTACCGCTACAAACGGGCCGCAAAATTGCACCAGCTTTTCCCAGTCGACCGGTGCGAAAAGTGTGTATTTGGGAAATCCTCCTGTGTCTGTGACGATCCCCGGCAAAGTATGCTCCGGGGATTCTGTCTTACTTGCTCCCTTGCCGGATGTTTCCAAATTGACAAATACAGGCAAATGGTTTTTTGAAGACGACCATACGGTAGTAAACAAAGTGAAGACCACCCACGTATTTTCCAAACCGGGGAATTGGAAAGTCAAGTATGTCGCCTACAATTCGTTTTCCCAGTGCGCGAGTGATACGGTGACCCAAATCGTCCAAGTATTGGCCTCGCCGCAACCCAACTTTACGATAGCGAACCCGCGGGGGTGCCAAGTACCTTATGCCCTTACGATCCAGAACGCAAGCACCAATACGGACCAGTATCAGTGGGACTTTGGCGACAATGGCAATTTGTCTTCCGGCGGCGCGCCCCAATTCAGTCACCAATATTTAGCTTACGACACATTCGTTGTCGTGTTGAAGGCGACCAATGCCAGCGGTTGCGTGGCATGGAAAAAGGACACCGTCGTAAATGCGCCTTTGAAAGTCGATTTTAAGTTAAATACGAGCCAAGGTTGCGTTCCGCTCACCTTATTGGTTACTCCAAACGTCACAGCTGGTCAGTTTACCTATGATTTTGGCAATGGGACCTCGGTTTCCACTGCCAACACTGCCTCTCAAGTTTACACTACCGCCGGCGAGTATGCTGTCAAGGTAAGCGTGCAAACCCCGGAAGGCTGCACGGCGCAGTCAAAAGTAAAAATGGTGTCCGTTCACGAATACTGTGATACGTATGGGGATACGGCCGGACTGCATGGAAAAAAGAAGGACAATATTTATGTCATTCGCTCGCGCGATTGTTCAAAAAAATATTCGTTTTTGTTAGAGGACACTACGCACGATGCCACTGTGGTTTCTTGGGATTTTGACGGGGATACCAAAGTGACGAGCCAGAATCCGATTCCCTATACGTTCCCCCAAGATGGCAGAAAAGCATTTCTCGTCACAGTGAATTTGGTAGACAACATCACCCATGACCCAATTGTACACAAAATCGGGGTGAACATCATGGATCAGAAGGCTAATTTTGTTCCGAGTAAATTATTTATCTGCAAAGACATTTCAATTGCATTTGCCACGAAAGGGATTGATTCCACGCTCATTGTGCGCTATACGTGGGATTTTGGCGACAGCACCAAGGCTGTGATCGAAAATGCCCAGTACCATACCAAAACAGGGCTGTATTTAAACGGAAATACCAAGCATACCTACCAGCGGTTTGGTAATTTCGATGTAAAATTGGTCATCGAAGACAAATTTGGGTGCAAAGATTCCTTGGTCTATCCCAATCCTATCCAAGTGCAAAGTCCAGTGGCCAAATTTGACCTTGACAAGACCACATTTTGCGGGGATTCGGCCGCAATAGTATTTACTAACACTTCTACGCCAAACAATGCCATTACAGAGTGGAAATGGGATTTTGGCGATACGACGTATGCCACGTTTTCAAAAGATACTGTAGTTTCCCACATGTACCATGGGGCTGGGTATTTCAAGTACTTTAATGTAAAACTGACGATAAAAGACGCAAGTGGGTGCACAGACCAGAAAGACACGACGATTTCTTCGTATGCCCCGACAGTTGATTTTTCCACGGAAGACACGCTACGGTGTGGCAAATTCGACATCAAGTTTACCAATACATCGCATGCGTTGGTTTCCGACTCTGCTTCCCAATATGAGTGGAGCTATGGAAACGGGCAAACGAGCATGGGCTTTCAGGGAAAGCAAGTCTATACCGATACAGGTTTCTATACGGTCAGTCTGAAAGTGAAAGACAATGGGGGCTGTACGGCGACGAAGACCAAAAAGGATTATATCAGACTGGTGAAACCCAAGGCAGCATTTGAATCCCAGGGAGACACTACGAAATGTCTCGGTACTTATTCCACCCCGTTCCTGAACAATTCCAGGAACGGCATTTCCTATTTTTGGGATTTTGGCGATAGCAATACGACGGTGACGGACAAATTGGATGTGAGCAATTTTTATACAAAACCAGGAGATTTTACCGTCAAATTGGTCACCCTCGGCGTAGACGGGTGCAAAGACAGCACGTCCAAAATGGTCCATATCAAAGGTTCCAGCGAGAAACTCAAGGTCCAGCAGTATTATTTTTGCTTGGGCGATACGTTCACTGCCGTTGTAAACGGGAAAAACATCAAAAGCTACTTGTGGGATTTTGGCGATTTGTCCTCTACAACTGACCTTACGCACCTGGATTCTGTCTCCCATGTGTACACTTCTCCTGGCAAATACTATCCCAACGTGATTTTGATCAGTACGGAAGGATGCCAAACAACAGCGACTGTCACAGACCCCGTTACGGTGGACAGCCTCAATGCGGGACCGGATGCCAATATCTATTGCGGCGATTCTACCACTGAATTGAAGGGTGGGGCCGCATATGCCCTTTCGCATTCCTACGTTTGGGAAGGACCATCAGGAACTACCTTCATACCCAATGATTCTGCCCTGACGACAAAAGTGACGTTACCAGGTACCTACATTCTCAGATCGAAAAATACGCAATGTGGGCTTACGGACACCTTGGAAGTAACTACTTCTGGCGTGGTTCCGACCGCAGATGCTGGAGCAGACAAGAAACTGGATTGTATCTCTGGAATCGCCTCTTTGAAAGGAAGCACCAGTACAGCACAGACCAGTTTCAAATGGCAGGGACCGCCTGCCGCCATCTTATCTTCTTCGGCAGATTCGATGGAAATCCAAGTAAAGACGACAGGAAAATATATTCTGACCGTGACACAGAAACAATGTACCACCTCCGATACAGTCGAAGTGGGGGAATGTGCCTTGGTTTTTCGGGACACGGTTGTGGAAATCTGCGCCAGCGCGTCAGGAAACCCCGCCTTTTACACCAATTATTCCGTTACAGGATTGAACAATTTTGTGCGAGGCGCAAATCCGTCTTTGGTGGAATGGTATGCCGACAAACTGTTTGCACATCCCATTTCTCGGCCTGATTCTTTGGTTATCCAAAATGGGGACACGCTTTTTGCGAAAATAAGTTCAGTAGATGCCTCTGAAATGGCGAGGGCGGAAGCTGTGTTTATCGTTGACACATTGCCTTTGGCACCTGTTGTACAGTCACTTTCTCCTATTTGTCAGGGATTTAGCCGGACGCTCAAGGCGTCTGGTTCTTCAGGAAATAAGTATACTTGGATTTTGACAGCAGCGGATTCCGATTTTACAAGTTCCCCTTCGTCCTCTGATTCTGTATCGTTTGTGGCAGGAAATACTCCTGTGCTAGGAAAAATAGTGGGGACAGATGGCAAAGGATGTGCGGGAGACACCGGATATTTTACAGTTCCGGTAGACCGATTGCCCACTGTAGCCACAGTGAACAAGAAGCCGTTCGATACGCTTGTCTATTGCATTACTGCATTGAACAAAGAGCTTTCGGGCGATACTCCTGCCGTTGGAATCGGGCATTGGGACATTCTAAAAAATACCGATTCGGCGAAAATCGACTCGACCCAACCGAGGTCTTGGATCCATGATTTTTCAGAAATGAAAGACACCTTAGTGGTCGAATGGGTGATCGAAAATGGAGTTTGTCCAGTCAGTACCGCCGTTTTGACGGTGTGGCCAGAAAAGGCCTATGTTCCTACTGTCACGCTGCAACCGGTTCCCACCGTATGTGAGGGGACAAGCGTCACATATACCGCGCAACCAGGAATGGCTGCGGGCAACCATCCTGCTTACAGCTTTTATGATCAACATCGTCAGCTTCTGCGGCCCAAGGCAGGAACTCCCACGTTTAGCTTCCCTGCTACTCAGGATTCCGTGCTGTACGTGACCATTCATTCCGATTATGAGTGTTTGTATACGGATACCGCCTCGTCGGATCCTGTTGTTTTAGATGTAGCAGAGAAGCCAATGGCGCATATTGTGTCCTCGAATGATACTGTGTGCGTCGTGGACGGTCCTATCTCCGTAAGCGCAGAGAAGGATACGATGGAAGGAATTGTGTATGAATGGTACGCTGCGAGTGTGCTGATCAATAAAAGTACAGAGGTGGAAACACTTCGTTTTGACACGCCGGAAGAATCGGGCACGTATATATTGCGTGTGTACAATTCCGTCTGTCCATCCGCATACGATACAGTACATTTGAAAATTTACGAAAAGCCCGAACTTTCCTTTCCTAGCAACAAGATAGATGTCCTGTATGCCGATGGGAAGACAGTGCCTTTGCCCTTGCAATTGGCTTCCATGCTACAACCGGATGACATTCGGAGCATCATATGGAGTCCCGTCGATTATCTGGGCTATACGAAGGGAGATCCCCCTGCGTTTACGGAGCTGAGCGAAGATACCAACGTCCAACAACCGCTTTATAAAGCACAAGACAAAGAGTTGTCGACATTGTATTGGGTCACCGTAAAAAGTGGACCTGAGAAAAAAGGATGTGAATCGACAGCCTCTGTTTTGGTACACAATTACATTGATTTAAAAGTGCCCAATGCATTTTCCCCCAATGGCGATGGATTGAACGAATATTGGATTATCGAAGGAATGGCGCGGTATCCCCAATCAAAGGTATTGGTCTTCAATCGTTGGGGAAGCATTGTGTTTCAAGACAAGACAGGGTATTTATCCCCCTGGGATGGGTACGTGTCGGGAGAGAAACTGGCACAAGGGACCTATTATTATATCATCGAACTTTTAGGAAGCCCAGACGGAACGGATCATTTGAAACAGGGTTCGCTTACTATTGTCCATTAATCCAAATAATCCAATGCCGCATCCGAAAAGACAGGGGCAAGTGTCAATGTGGGTGCATTAGACTGGTCAGCGGCCTCTTCTGCCAAGGAAGGGGAAGTGAACGGATCGCCGATTTTAATTTGCAGTTTTATCCAGCTAAGAAAGTCCGTTTTTTCTACGTCGTTCTTAAGTAGTATCGTGTCATATAAATAGGTACACTTGATGTAATAGCAGCCATTTACATGGTTTTTAAAGCATTCAAAGCTTCCTTGCATTTTGAGAAGCTGGGTGGAAGTATAGAGATCGTGCAAATCCCGGTGATCTATTTTCCCCAGAATGGAACGAAAGTTGTCGGTGGTTTTCATGGAGCTGTAAGTTTGTTAGATAGAGTACCAATAAAAAGCTAGGCCATCACCCGTATATAACGTAGGTTTCGTACGTATTTATTGTGCAAATATTATTGTTTTTGTACAGATTTTTCTCAGAAAAGTTTTAAAAATAGCGGCTTTTCTCAAAATATTTTTTTTTCATTCCTGATGGTGATGTCCATATGGCCTTTTTGTGAAGCTAATAAATGGAGGTAAGTAGCTTATTTTTAATCTGCTAACTTATAATTGAAAATAAATTAATTTTATTGCTCTAAATAAAGGCCCTACGTAATGTCCAGAAAATAAAATACGATTTCGGAACACGATCAAAGGGGCCGCACAAAGCAAATGGCACGATTATTTTTTTCTATATATAAAAAATACTACTATGAGAACGCTAAAAACTGTATCGATTGCTGCCTTATTTTCATTGATCTCTTTGTTTGCCTCCGCGAGTGTGAATCCGCCTGACTCGACCAAGGTGAAAAGAGAGGCGAGAAAAGTAAAACATGAGGTGAAGAAAGATGCCCGCAACACAAAAGAAGAAGTCAAGGACGACGCGAACCAAGTAGGGCACAGTGCCAAAAAAGGGGCGCACAAAGTGAAAACGGAAGTGAAAAAAGACGCACGGAAAGTAAAGCACAATACTAAAAAGACGGCGGATAAAGTAGAAGACAAGACGGGTATGTAAAAACGTGCCTTCCCGTGAAATAGGCCTGATTTGAAAAAATCAGGCCTATTTTTTATTCTCTTTTCCGGAACCAGTTAAATCTTTTTTTCTTTTCCTTGGGTTTTGTTCCTGTAGGTCCTTCGTTTTCTTTTTCAAAGCCCGTCGTGCTGCTTGTTTTGTGTTTTCTGCGAAAGAGCTTTCCAAAAAAACTGTCCTCTTTCTTCATTTCGCACGCAATATCATTCTCATACGGAAAAGAAGCACAAAAAGAACGAAGCGACCGGTCGTGCAGGACACGGCGATAGAAGCCAGCCCAGATGGGCATCGCCATTTTCGAGCCCTTTCCTTGTTCCATCGAACTGAAATGAATGGCGGGGTTGTCGGCTCCCACCCATACGCCTGCCAGCATCCGTGCCGTATATCCGACGAACCAACCGTCCCGATGGTCTTGCGTGGTCCCGGTCTTTCCGGCAATGTCGCCGGTGAATTTGTATTTTTCCCTCAATTCGTAGGCTGTTCCCTTGTCTACGACGTCGCGCATCATATTGGTCAGCGTATGGGCGACTTCTGCGCTTAAGATTTGTTTTTGCGTTGTTTTCGGGCGGAACAGGACGTTTCCTTGCCCATCTTCGATTGAAGCGAGGAAAGCGAGATCGGTTTTAATGCCGTTATGGGCAAAAACCGTGTAGGCACCCATCAATTCCCACAAGGTAAGGTCGGCACTGCCCAGGGCGATGGCCGGTTTTTCCGGCAAAGTACTTTCGATTCCCATGGCTTTTGCCAAGGCAATGACTTGGCGGATGCCCGATTTCATGCACAGTTGGACGCTGATCGTATTCACTGAATTGGCCAATGCTCCCGCGACGGAATATTTGCCTCCGTAATTGTCTTCTTCGGAATTTTGTGGCGACCAATTGTCGTATTCCGAGTAGGTGATTTTTTGATTTGGGACGAATTCACAAGGGGCCGTTCCGTCTTGCAGGGCTTTGGCGTAGACGATGGGTTTGAACGTGGAGCCTACTTGCCGCTGGGCCATGATATGGTCGTATTGGAAATATTCGAAATCCGGACCGCCTACATAGGCCAATACATGGCCGTTCTGCGGATGAATCACCAAAAAGCCTGCCTGAAGGCTGCTGATCATGAGCCGCACCGAGTCGATAGGAGAGAGGCGCATTTTTTTTTCGCCCCATTGGGTAAACATAGTGAGCGAGTCCGGTTTCCGGAGGTGTTCCATGATCTGTTCATGCGACAGTCCGCTGTCTTGTAAGTGGGCATAGCGGGACGTTTTCTTTATACCTTCTACGACAAGGCGGAAGTGCTGCTGGAAGAAGCGGTTGGCCCGCAAATCTTGTTGCAAGGCAGGTTGGATGCGTCCCAAATGTTCCCGTACGGCCTGTTCGGCATATTTTTGGAGCCGGGAATGGAGCGTTGTGTAGATTTTTAATCCATCGGAATACAAGTTGTAATACGTGCCGTCCGGTTTGGGATGTGCGGAAAGCCAATTTTCCACTTCCTGCCGTACCCGCTCCCGGAAATAAGGGGCAAGTCCGTCGTAATGTTCCATGCGGTGGTAGTCGAGGAGCAAGGGCTTTTGCTGCAACCGTTCCGATTCTTCTTTGGTCAAATAGCGGTATTTTTCCATTTGAGTCAACACCACATTGCGTCTTTCCAAGGCCCTTGCCGGGTTTTTCCTCGGATTGTAGGCGGAAGGCGATTTCAACATGCCCGCTAAAACGGCCGCCTGTTCCGGTTGCAATTTGTCGGGAGTAGTATTGAAGAAGCGCTGGCAGGAGGTTTTGATGCCATACGTGTCTTCCCCGAAGGAAACAGTATTCACATACAGCATCAGGATCTCCTTTTTGGTATAGAGTTTCTCGATCTTGTTGGCAATAATGGCCTCCCTGATTTTGTTTACGGGCATGGTGAGCCGGCCGTATCGGTGTCTTCCAAACACATTTTTGACCAGTTGTTGGCTCAATGTGCTACCTCCTCCCGCCCTTTTTTTCAGCATTACGGATTTGAACAATACCCGTAAGAGGCTGCGGGTGTCCACTCCCTTGTGCTCATAAAAGCGGGCGTCTTCCGTGGCGATGATGGCTTGGAATAGGCAAGGTGCCACTTGTTCGTAAGTGGCATCGGAACGATTTTGTACAAAATAACGGCCTAGCAATACGCTGTCTACGGAATATACTTCGGAGGCTTGGTAATTTTTGATCGCCAGCAATTCTGCATCGGAAGGGATCTTGCCGAATGCTCCTGCATTGACGACATAGTAAAGCCAAACGGGAAAAGAGATCACCATAAGCAGCCCTGCCAACATTCCAAGACCGCCTACCAAGACCTTTTTCTTCCACGTCAGATGAAAAAACCATCGAAAAGGTTGAATGAAAAGGAAGCGCAGGATGCGGAAGATCCCAAGTACCATTCGTTTGAGTAGGTCCATCAATGCGTCAGTAGATTGTGCGTGTTCTAGTTTTCAAAGGTAGGGAGGAATCTCAAAAAATTAAATCCTGCTCTATGTAGAGTAAAAGGCGTTAATAGTCTGTTTCATTTCTGTCATGTTGTATTTTACTACTTGGAGCTTTTTTCAATTAAATTTTGAAAAGAATTGTTCCACCGTCCCAAGGGAGGTATCGAAACCCAACGCTTCTTATCTAGAGAATGTATATAGCAGAAAGGCAAAAGTGTAGCCCTTATGCTCTTTGGCTATGCATTCGGTACAAAATAATTGGCGTTTATTCCATTAAACAGACAACAAGGGTATCTTTTGTGTTTCCTATCGCAGACTAGATAACAGTATTCTAAATAGGAACTAGTATATTGCCTTTGTTTGTGCAAACTTATGCTTCGATATAAAGCCGATCTCCGTTCTTTGGCCTACATGGCCGTCACTACCGCCCTATTCGTTTGGCAATGGATCTATGGATTTAACGTTTGGATCTATGTGGTGTATTTGCACCTTTCCGTCGCGGTTTCGGTCATGACGCACAACCACAACCACCTAAACATGTGGAAGAACAAAACTTTGAATAAGCTGACAGACTGGTGGTTGACGGTGTTTTATGGCATCCCTATTTTTTGCTGGATTCCGACCCACAATAAAAATCACCACCGGCACAACAATAAGCCGGAAGATTATACGGCCACTTACATGCGTTCCGAGGAAAATGATTGGTTCACGATGCTCAGCTACCCGAGCGTGAGCAGTTATCACCAGATCAAACGGGGCATTCTTCCCTATATGAGAGAATTGTATAAAAATGACCGGACTACTTTCTGGGATTACATTACCCAGGCCATCGTATTGGTCGTGTGGATCCTCATTTTTTTGATCCTGGACTGGCAAAAGGCCCTTCTGTTTGTGATTATTCCCCAGCAAGTCTCCGGGTACTTTGTCATGATTTTCAACTATGTCCAACATGTACATGCCGACGAAGAGTCGAAATGGAATCATTCGCGGAATTTTTTAGGTGTCAATTTGTTTTTGTTCAACAACGGCCTTCACACGGCCCATCACCAAAAAGCGGGCGTCCATTGGAGCGAAGTACCCCAGTTGCACAATGAGATCAAACATCACATCGATCCTGTGCTGATCGAGAAGAGTTTTTGGGGCTACATGTTCCGCGTATATGTATTAGGGAATATCCATGCAAAATGGAAAACCAAGTCCATGCGTTTGGAAAGGATAGCGTTGGCACAACAAAGAGAAACACCTACCGTGCACTCGTCATAGCTGGATTTTTAGGAGGTTCTTCGTGCGCGTACCATTTCTAAAATAGACTTTTGAAGGTCTTCGGCCGCTTTTAACGTTCCTGGTTTCCAAGGCTGGCTAGTGTTCCGGACAGTTTCTTGCCATATCGCAAACGAATTGCGCGGGTGATAATTCTTTTTGTCCGATTCAAATTGAATGGCATCGTTCGGATTTCCGCCCCATTGCACTGTTTGGACTGCCTCCGGTCGGAACCCAAGAATGTATTCCTCGTTTTTGGGAGAAATAGGAATGGCAAGCAGGCCGCTGGCAATGGCATTGTGGGGTGTTTTTATATCGATGCTTTCGGAAATGGAGGTCGTCGTGTATACTTGATCTATTTTATTGATCTTGAGCCAAAAGAGAAGTTCCTTTACAAATGTCTCGGGGGGAGTCTGGCCAATTTTGATCAGTTTATCTTGGTAAAACAAAGCAGCTCCGGTGATATCCAGTAATTGAAACAAGGAATCCGGAGGAGAAAAAAGCCCTTCTACCGAAGATTCGGCAGTCACCATCTGCTTATAAAGGGAGTTTTGGACAAGTTGCAGCTGGGAACCATGACGAAGCAGGCTTTCCCGTTCCTGGGAAGCCAATTGGGCAGAGATGAAGTCGGACAAAAGTTCGAAGGCACAACGCATGTCGTAATGGAGAGCACGAGGTGTTTTGTGATGGCATGTGATGAGTCCCCATAATTGGCCGTTTTTGACGATGGGTGTCGACATGGAAGCACCCACTTTCATGTTGTCCAAGTATTCGAGATGGACAGCGGGGACTCCGCGTAGGTTGCAGGGCGACAGATCTGTGAATTTAAACGAAAGCGGGTTGAGGACGGGTTGTAATTTGACGGGTTCGTATCGGTTGTTCGGGATCCAACGATAGGGATTCTTGAGGTAGAGTTCCCTGGCTTGTTTGGGAATATCGGATGCTGGGAAACGGAGCCCAAAATAGCTGTCCATGTTCTCTTCTTTTTCTTCCGACATCACGTGCCCATTCCATTCTTCGTCAAATCGGTATACCATTACCTTATCGAAGCCCGACATTTTTTTTATCTCCTTGGCAGCCACATGGCAGACTTCTTCCACATTTTCGGCTTCTTTCAATAGGGCGATGATGTATTTGACGTCTTGATAAATGGTCGAGAAATCGCTGATCCCCAGTTCCTTTTTTTCTATTTCCAGCAAAATCTGTGCTTCTTGGAAATGCATGATCGCCAAACAAGAAACCCCCAGAAAAGTGAACCGCAAGGGAATACTTTGGCGGAAGGAAGACCGGTTCATTTTTTCGGAAAGGGAAGGCCAGTCTTCCGGTGCGACTAGCGAGGAAAAAGGGCTTGCCACTATCTCATCGACCGGACGGTGAAACAGTACAACTACATTTTCGCTTGCCTGGATCACATTCAACTTGGCTTTGTCTAAGACCAAAAGCGCGCCATAAGGCTGGATAGAATTGATAAAATTCAAGGGGACATTTCCACAGAAATCAGAATCGTAGTTTTTTCGCTTGGTTTCGCTCATGTCAATACTGTTCTAACCAGTTTTTTAATGTTTGGAATGTTTGGTTGGCACCCTCTATGATGTGGTCTTCCTCTTGCGTCAAAAGAGCATAGTCGGTCAGGCTTTGACAGAATACTTTCCATTTTTCTCCCGTTTCAGGTCCATATCCATGAAAATACATTCCCCCCGAATCGACATCGATCCCAAACTGATCTTGCACGATTTTCGTGATGATTCTCCCTCCCAAGGTAGATCCTTCTATGACATACAGGCATCCGAATGCGTGGCTAAGTGTAGCGAGAGAAGGGATCTCGGGGCAAATTTCGAGTGGTATGCCCCCTTTTTCTTTTTCAAGCGATTCCAGGTCTTGCGAGAGAAGCGGCACTTTTGTTCTCGTGCGGTAATCCGGCAGATAAGCCGAAATGTTGTCATGGCGTTCCAATGCTTTCTCCAAGGGCACATAATATCCGTAAAATTTGTGCAGGATGGTGGAATACGTCGAAAGCGTGATGGTCTTTTCTTTAAAATGCCGGAGAAGCGTGCTTTCTTCTATAGCGAGATGCAAGGCAGCCGTTTTTTCTCGCAGTTTTCCTAAAATCATACTTATGCAATAGGTTTAAGATGGTTCACTTCATCTTTGAGAAGGATATGAAAGATGGTGCCTTGGCCGGGTTGACTGTTTACCTCAATACTTCCGCCCGCATTTTCGATGATCCGTTTTACCATGTAAAGTCCGATGCCGGTGCCTTCCACATGGGTGTGAAAGCGCTTGAACATCCCGAAAATTTGTTTCTGGCGGTTCTTGTCAATCCCCAAACCATTGTCCGTAATGCGCAGCTCGATTTGATCCCCAACTTTGGAACTGGCAATTTCGATCACAAGACCCCTTTGCGCATCCCGGTATTTGATGGCGTTGCTAATAAGGTTGTACAAGATGCTCCTGAAATTCTTTTTCGAGAATTGTACATATTCCTCCTCCAGATGATAGACCATTTGGGCATGGCTGGACGTGAACATGTGTTGGATGGAAAACTTCACCTCTTCTACCATTTCCTTGATATGCAATGTTTCGGCCTCTTCCTCAAATTCTTTTTGGATTTTGGCTACATCCGTGAGCGCATTGATCGTCTCCTTGAATTTTTCCACCGATTTTCGGACCAGGTCCAAAATAAGGTGCACTTGTTCGTCCCCTTTTTCGGTGAGGTCTTGAAGTGCGTCCGTCAAGCCCTCGATGTTGGAAATGGGGGCTTTCAAATCGTGGGAAGCGGTGTAGACGAAGTTGTCCAGATCCGTGTTTATTTTTAGCAGGTTCTGGTTTGTTTTCTCCAATTCGACTTGTACCCGTTTTAAATAGGTCAAGTCTACCATGGAACCGATCATCCGGTAGGGAGTGCCATCCTCATAGTGGAGAACATAGCCCCTATCGAGGATTGTGGCATATTGGCCGTCCGCCTTTAATAATTTGTATTCCCCAAACCAGTTTTGCTTGCCTTTGGAGATGACGTCTTGGATCCCTTTCACAATCCGTTCCTTGTCGTCGGGATGTATTTTGTCGAACCAAAAGGAAACGCCTTCTCCGATTTC
>OUNM010808931.1_pt1 | contig 31946 bp, 39 predicted proteins | sample 1769961 | NCBI WGS metagenome assembly OUNM01 (sample SAMEA3914820, study PRJEB12502) | metagenome | biome: forest; material: soil | place: USA | collected 2012-03-12 | depth 0.3 m | reverse complement strand
GTGTCCTGCCAACTCGTCGTGTGGCTGCGAGATTCACATTCTTCTAGACATAGATACCGAAACTAGGTAGGTACCGTACTTGCCATAATTGACAGAGTACCTTAGTAACCTCGCATGTTCCTCACTCCTTGAGTGTGCACAGGAAGACGCTTTCCGCCTTTTGTCTGCATCAAAGAGCTGGCCCCCCGGACCGCGCCAATGTTACAGTTTTCACTGCAGCTGGCAAACTTCAGAGTCGGCACTCACTCACCTGTTGTTTCGCAATAATAAGTTTCTTCAGTGTAAGTAAGTCTACGATGTGATCCAGTTCATTTCACTCTGATCTCCATACCAAGCCGAGTTTAGGGCTCCACTGGCAATTTATTCCAAGGTTAGAAGCAGGCTCCCTGGGCACGATTGTCCATCCTCTCCAGTCATAGGTACCAAGGTAACAATTGAGATGCGGTCTTGGGTTGCACAAGGGTGTCCAGCCAAGCCGTCATCAACCCGTCGCTGTCACCCTCACCCGGTAGGGTTTCACATCGCATTCCCCGCGCAGTATCACTACTATTTCCTTTCCTGCTTGCCTGGGCAATGACTGACATCTTCGCAAACTGGAGTACCCACGACACTGTATCCTCTGGGAAGCAATGATTGCATTCGCAGGATGCCGCGCCCTCCTTGGTCGGCTCGCTGGATCCGACGAGGGCCGTCCCCGCACGAACCCCACAACCCCAACTCGGCCCAGCATCGGCATCCTTGGAGATGTCGGCGTTCTGTATCCGTTCTTTGGCCGGAGGCCGGACGGACGGGTCTCGCGACGATATGCGTGGCATGGCCCAATAACGGACTGCACTTCCGCTCATGATAAGATGGCGATCTATACACATCGCCCCCGTCAGCCAAGACTTACTCAGTACCAACATGGCACACATTTTTGAGCTGGCCGCGAGCCTGTCGCCCGTGAACAACTATGTCGACGGCGTCAAGACCAGCGGACAGTCGGCATTCCCCGCCACCGAAGTCTTCCAGGGGTTCAACCGCCCCTCGCGCATCGAGGGCGACGTGCACGACCTCGAGGTGACGGGCGAGATCCCCGCCGACATTGACGGCACTTTCTTCCGGATCCAGCCGGACCACCGGTTCCCGCCGCTGTACGAGTCGGACATCCACTTCAACGGCGACGGCAACGTCACGGCCATCCGCATCAGCGGCGGCCGGGCGCACTTCAAGCAGCGCTACGTGCACACGGACCGCTACGACCACGAGACGCGCCACAAGAAGGCCCTGTTTGGCAAGTACCGCAACCCCTACACCGATAACGAGGCCGTCAAGGGGGTGATCCGGACCGCCGCCAACACCAACATCTTCTTCTGGCGCGGCATGCTGCTGGCGACCAAGGAGGACGGGCCGGCCTACGCGATGGACCCCGACACGCTCGACACCATCGGCCGCTACGACTTTGAGGGCCAGGTGCTCAGCCCGACCATGACCGCGCACCCAAAGTTCGACCCCAAGACGGGCGAGATGGTGTGCTACGGATACGAGGTGAGTCGAGTTCCAGGAGCTGCGTATGAGAAGAGATCTGACCGGACAGGCCGGCGGCGACGGCAACGACGGGTCCCGGGACATTGTCGTCTACACCATCGGCGCGGACGGCGTCAAGACGGAGGAGTGCTGGTACAAGGCGCCCTTCTGCGGCATCATCCACGACTGCGGCATCAGCGACAACTGGGTGGTCCTGCCCATGACGCCGCTCAAGTGCGACCCGGAGCGCCTCAAGAAGGGCGAGAACCACTGGGCGTGGGACCCCAACGAGGACCAGTGGTACGGCCTCGTGCCGCGCCGGGGCGGAAAGCCCGAGGATATCCGCTGGTTCCGGTCGACAAATGGTAGCTCCTCCCCCCTTAGTGACTTCCGATGCGCTAACAACCTCAGCTTTCCAGGGCCACACGGTCAGCTGCTACGAGACGCCCGAGGGCAAGGTCGTCTTCGACCTGACTGTCGCCGACGGTAACGTCTTCTTCTGGTGGCCGTCGGCCGACACGCCCGCGGGGTCCGTGGCCAAGCGCAACAAGCTGCAGAACAAGACGACGCGCTGGATTCTCGACCCCGTGGCGCCGACTAACTCGTGGGTCGACCCGGTCGAGGAGCGCGCCGACTCGGGCGAGTTCTCGCGCATCGACGACCGCTTCACCACGAAAACGTACAACCACTACTGGCAGGCCGTCATCGACGGGTCCCGGCCCTACGACTTCCTCAAGTGCGGCTCGCCCGCGGGCGGCCTGTTTAACACACTCGGTCATTTCACCTGGGACAACTCGGCGCGCGAGACCTTCTGGGCCGGGCCGTGCGCCACCTTCCAGGAGCCGGCCTTCATCCCGCGCGCGGGGAGCACCGAGGAGGCCGACGGCTATCTGGTCGGGCTGCTGAACCACCTGGACGAGCTGCGCAACGACGTGTGCATCTTTGACGCGCGCAAGATCGCGCAGGGGCCCATCGCCGTCATCCACCTGCCGTTCAAGCTGCGGCTGGGCCTGCACGGCAATTTTGTGGAGCAGAGTGAGATCGACGCGTGGCGGGAGAGGCGGGAGAAGGAGCTGGGTCCGGTCAAGGCGGCCGCCGAGCCGTTGCCGTGGCAGAAGAGTGCGAATGGGGTAGCACGATGTTAGACTGCAATCTGATCCAGACTTGACCCGGTGGTGCTTTATATTGTTCGTGACGGTGATTTCCTTGTCATCGCCCATCATACCTCATCTGTTGCCCCGCCACGTCGTCAAACAAGAACTGCGACCCCAGAAACGACGCGTCCATAAACATATCCATCATGCCGGACCCGCTGTTGAGATCGAGCGTCTCAAACACGTCAAACTGGGATCCGTCAAGGTTCCTGCGGGAGTTAGCCAAGCATAGGACAAGACAATAGATGACGCCTTACATTCCAATGTACTCCGAGCTGCCAAAGTCCTGAGCCTGCACGGTGACCGACGCGGTGCTGTCCACGATCTGGCTCGGCACTCCCTCCGGCCAGAGACCATGGGGTTGCTGCTGCACCAGCTGCAGCGCGGCCTCCTCCAACACGCCGCTCTCGTTCACCCTCGCCTCAAGCTCAGGTGCAACCTTCTCGCACCAGCCGACCTTGTCCATGCTGTTGAGCGTGTCGAGACAGAAGCGCAGCATCTCCTGGTGCTCGGTGCCGCCGCGCTTCTGCAGCGCCAGGATCAGGATCCACATGATCTCGCCGAGGCAGTGGCAGTCGAGCAGCATCAGGCTCGACAGCGTCTTGTCGGCGCGCATGCCGCGCAGCACCTGCACGCCCGACTCGGCGGCCTCGATGCAGCGGCTGCTCATCTGCTCGTAGATGTGCCGCTTGACGGGCAGCATGCCGTCGGCGGGCCGGGCGACGAGGAAGAGCAGGAAGGGCCGCGTCAGCGAGATGACGGCGGTCCAGAAGCGGAGGTGCAGCAGCGACACGGCGCGGCGGTGCTGCGGGTGGATCGACGAGTCGCAGCGCAGGTGCGTCGGCACGTTGTCGAGCCACTGCCGGAGCGAGCCGAGCGACCGCGTGACGCTGCTGATGGGCAGGCGGCCGCCGACCTGGGCGGGCTTGAGGAAGCACTCATGGCTGATCTTTTTGCGCTGCTGGATCAGGCCGACGAGGAGCGCTTGATAGCCGAGGGGGGTGTTGGGGCCTGGACTGAGGATCTGATCGTGATGGTCAGAAAAGAGAGCGCCTTGAACGAAGACGGCACTCACCTGCTCTGTTGCCGGGGGCGTCGTCATGAACACCGAGCCTTCTGCGATGGCACTGGGATACCCAAACCGGCTCGCCATCTCGGTGTCGAGAACGTAGATGGTCCACCACAGGCGCCGACCTCGCTCCCACTCGAGCGCGTCCTTGTTCTTCAAGGCGAGGTCGCGGTGCAGGCCGAGCGAGAAGCCGATCCGCATGGCCGTTCCGAGATGCAGATACGCCGTCACGCTGTGGCACATGGCGTGCGTGGCGAGGCTCTGGTACTGTTAGCGTGAACGGTGTCTAGATCGGGACGACCCACTAGGAGCCCGAAGGCCTTGATGCTGTCGACATCCGCCTCGTCGGCCGCCGCCGGAGACAGCTCCTTGGCCATGGTTAGATAATCAAACGAGGTCTTGGAGTCCAGCCCTGCGCTCCGCGGCGCCGGCAACATGCTGCCCATGGCGAAGATGGAGTAGAGGGCAGATAGCCACGACGAGCTCGCCGTCGTGCCGTTGGTGTCGTAGGTGTGGTGCAGCCGGGTGTGGAAGTGCTCGGCAGAGTAGAACCAGTAGATGCAGTGGATCTGGTCGAAGAAGCGCGCAATGTACGTCATGCAGAGCGGGCGAGGCGGGAGGTACGCCTTCGCTCGGCGGCAGCCGTCCGGGCTCTCGGGGCTGGTGGGCGGAAGCAGCCCGGTCTTGAGCGGGGGGATGATCTTGGGATCGGCGTGGGCCGGCCTCCCCTTGGCCAGGCGCGCCGCGTGGTTCCACCGGATGCTCGAGTCGGCGCCGACGTAGCCTGATATGGTCAATCACGGCCGGAGAGGAAGGAGACAAGAGACGAACGGTATTTCCCCATGGAATCCAGCAGCAGACAGCCCAGCTCCTCCTGCAGCAGGGGGTGTTCGTCGGCTTCCATCACGTCGGGGCTGCCCGCCGGTGGATCAAGGCCCGCCTCGGCGGCCGGGGTCTTGGACGGATGCAGCTGGGGCTGTTGGTCGGCGATGACAGCAGGGCCGCTGTGCCTCGAGCCTGACTCGTTATCACTCGGTGGCAGGGCTGTAGCGGGACGAGCCGGGGTCTTGGATGCGTGACTTAACCCGCTGTCCAGGTCCCGAAGCCGTGGCTGCTGGCCGGCGTCTATCCCGTCGCTGCCGGCGGGACCCTGTTCATCACCAGTCAACTGTGCAGACGGAGCCGGAGTGGCTGACGCGTCGCTGGCTCCACTGTCGAGTTTCCCGAGCAGCGCTTGGATCTTCTCGACGGTCAGCTCGGGGAGTGCCTCCTCGGGGACGAAGCGGCGCAGGAGCTTGATGGAGTGCTCGTACACCTCGCCCGACACGCGGTAGAAGGGGCGCTTCCTGCTCTTTGGGTCGGCTTCGCACGGGATACCGAGGGATCTGCAGTACTGACACGCGCCGGTTTCTGCGAGGTCAGCAAGTGCCTCGACTTGGCAGTGTGCCGCAGTCACTCACCAACGCCGACACACTATGGACTCTAGTTAGCCGAGTGCAACGCAAGGGAGACTACCGCACCTCCAGAACAGGCTTGCCTTGGTCTTGCGGGCCTTGCAGATGTTGCAGCTCAGCCGCGCCCGCTTCCGCTGGTGCTCCTTCTCCTCGCCGGCGTGCAGCTCGGGCTCTGCCTCGTTTTCGGCATCACACCCCGAGTCCCGCTCGCGGGACCGCTTCTGTGGTACGACGCGGTCCATGTCGGTCAGAAAGACCATTGAATCTGGGGTCAGTCACACCACGCAGAATACAAAACGGTGGATCGAAGCACAGAACGCACACTTAGGATGCATGAAGCCGAAGACACGCGGGGAACCAAGGGGCAGGGTCGGTTTCGGTTTTGAAGACGCCCATTCCCGAGCCAAGCCGCGCTATCTCCGCTTTCTCCACGTTCGACTTGCGCTAATGCTAGTGCCTGCAGGTGCAGGCGCCGGCGACAGGGATGGGTGCCCACTTCTCCAATTCCTGCCCCGCATCCCCGCATCGCGGGGTTTGCTCTGATTTTGGTTTATTTTGTTCCTCGACCTGTCTGACATCCGGTTGTATTCTGCTCTAGCAGTGCCCCCGGCAGACTGTCTATCCAATCATTGCCTACTTCTTCTCGAAAATAAGCCTCAACGGCGTCACACCTAGCGTAAAATGGTCCTTGGTCTGCGTCGTCAGCGGCACGCCGTCCTCGCCGGGCGCGAACTTGACCGCCCTGAAGCTCTGGATCCAGTGCGTGATCAGGTCGCGCATCTCGATGATCGCCAACGCCCGTCCGATGCAGCCGTTCATGCCTGCGAAGTTAGACATGGCCCAAAAACAAAGCAGGCAGGCACTCTCACCGATATTCCACGTCAGAAACGCCTCCCGGTTCTTGATCATCTCGGGCCGCGAGTACCACCGCTCGGGCACGAACTCGTCGGCCTGCTCGTAGTTACTCTCGTCGTGCTGCATGGCATAGACGGGCAGCACGACGATGGTGTCGCCGGGGATGTACGTTCCGCTGACCATGATGCCCTCGGGCGGCGTCAGCCGCGGGAAGCCCGACGGGATGGCCGGGTGCAGGCGCAGCGCCTCCTGAATCACGCCGTTGAGGTGCTGCGCCTTGGCGACGTCCTTGGGGTCCAGCCGCGTCTTGCCGTTTAGCAGGGGCTCCAGCTCGGCCCGCAGTTTGTCGACCTGCGAGGGGTCCTTGGCGAGGTGGTAGAACAGAAAGGTCAGCGTGGCCGCCGTCGTGTCGGAGCCGCCCACGATGGTCAGGCGGGTGTCGCCGCGCAGCCATTGGTAGTCGACGTCCTTCTTCTCGCTCTCGTTGTATGCGGCCACGAGGTGCGAGATGATCTGCCAAGTCAGCCTGGAGTACAAACCCGCAGGGAAGATGCGCTCACATCCGAACGATCGACCTGCTTGTCGACCCGCTCGCGCACCTGGGACCCGACGAAATCGAGCCAGGCGCGGGAGTGGTGGCCAGCCCTGGGCATCTTGTGCAGGATCGGCCCCAGCCACGGCACCGGCGTCGTCGGGCCAACCTGCGACATGCTGGTCTCGAGCAGCGTCGGGATCCATCGGTTCTTCTCCGAGGTCATCATGTGGAATTCCTTGCCCAGGCCGAGATCGCCCATGACGTCGAACGCTGGCCGGTCAGTTGCGTTGGTCATCAGCGTAGGGAGAATACTAACCAAAGTATTTGCACCAATCCGAGGCATCGAATGGCTGGCCAGCGATGGCTGTCATCTGCCTGACAAACTCGGCGCAGTGCACCACCACGCGGTTCTCGTAGTCCTGGAGCGCCGAAGGGGAGAAGGCCTTGGAGAACACCTTTCGCCGGTTGTCGTGCGTGGCCTTGTCCCGCACCGTGTGCAGGTTGACCAGGGGCAGCGACCGCTCATACCACGGGCTCTTGACGCACTTGGACTCGTTGCTGAGCACAGTCTTGATGGCGCTCGGGTCGCTGACCGACAAGTTACTGGGTCCTACGAGACGTCAGTCCAGCGCATCTCGTCGGCTTGGGAGCCACGTACCCGTCCTCACAATCGGTCCATACTTTTCATGCAGCCTCTGCATGACAAGGTAGTTGTCGCTCTTGCGGATGATGTACAGGTGGTAGAGGTTCGACAACCGCGCCCAGAACGGCCCCGGGAAGCGCCGCAGCGGGTGGAAGAAGAGCCGGTACAGGGCGATGCTGGTGTAGAGGCCGGCAAAGTACGACGGCGCAAACAGACTGGTGAGAATGGCCGTCCGGACGTAGTCGAACCTCTCCAGATACAAGACCACCAGGGCGAGAGCCACGATGCCCGTCAGGCCCCGCGTGATCCATCGGTGCGCGTAGCGGTTGTGGTCGCCGCGGATGAAGTAGAGAAGATGGCTCGCGACGCCGACCGCAGCCATGACGGCGCACCCCTTCGCCTCGCTCGACACCCCGTCCAGCCTCTCCAAATCGATCCTGCTGAGTAGGCCGGCCATGTTCGCGGTAGGTCACGGGTTGGACTCGGTCAGCAGCCAAGCCCGCCCAGGAAGATAGTAGGGCCTGTCCTAAGTATGCATGCATCGTTCGACGTCGACGATGGATCCGAGGCCAAAAAGGCATTGTAGGCCCATCGGTCGGCTCTGGGTGTCCTCGGCTGCAGGGACCCGATGCCAGTTGAAGGGGCACAAAAAGGGGGAGTGGGGCGGGGCTATGGATCCGACTAACACCACAATGCTGCCGCTCCTGGGACTCCTGGCTTCCGGTTACCCGCGCAATGGTTCAAACCCGGCTCCATGATGCCTAGAAAGGGGGCTAAGCGACGACAAGAGTTGCTGGAGCCGGTGAGCCGCCCGCCCACACTCCATGGAGACAGGCGAACCCAATCTCATCTTGGCTCGGCTATCCATATTGAGAGTCTTGCCACCCGGTGACATTGCTGACGGTAGCGAGATTGGTCACCAGTTCAAGTTTGCGTCGTGGACCCTGTTGATATTGGATCCCCTCACGCCTCACTGGGTGAGTGTTTCAGCTGACGCATCCCGAGTTCCCGACCAGCTGTTGATTCGGTCGGCGCCCGGCGCCACCGCCGGTCATGGGATCAAGATCGAGTTCCCCAACACCGTTTGACGGGTTTCAAGTTGATAATTGTTGCTTCGGAACATGGCTGCCGAGGGGCGAGGCTCAATCTTGGCTGGAGACTCTCCATTCCCAGCCGAGCGACACTGAACCTTGGGAGGCGACTCCTCACCTCGGCTTGAGCAAGAACAGCGAGATAGAGTGGCAAAAAAGTCCCAACCCCTTGTCACAGGGCTACCCTGTCGCCCGTCCTGCATGCAGCCAGAGCCCAGCTCGCCCCTTATCCCGCTCCTGCCCGAAGAGGAGACAGACAGGCAGACCATCCTGCAGGCTGCCAGCTGCCTGACCTCCTTAGTTCCCAACAAAACCGACATGTGGTGGCATTGGCAGACAAGGATCCAATGATCGCCGCTTCTGGACCCTGAGAGCGAAGTTTTGTCCTAATCAGCGTTCGAGAGGGTTGCCACTTTTAGCTCCAGCAAGAGTTGTCACTTCGAGCTTTGGGGAGGGGTGTAAGTCGCAAGCAAGGATCGCTCGAGCATGGCACTGTGAGTTCTGAGAGTAGAGTGGATTCGGCAAGGAGGAATTCAAACGAGAGCTGTGGTGTTCAAAGGCATGGATGACGGAGTCTGTCGCCCCTGAAGTTGGTGCAATTTGCTGCCAATGTCGGGGCACATGATTCATCTCATTGAAAACGGCGAGCAGCCCCAGGACATTCATTCCATTGCAATGCATAATGCCGCGGCATAAACTAAAAATGCAGGAACAACTAATCGCTAGCCTACGCATTAGACCGACGGTTGGCCGGCCAGATGCCCTGCTTGCCCGGGCTGAGGATGCCGTTGGGGTCCAGGGCGTCCTTGATGCGCTCGTTCAACCGCATCAGGCTCTGCCTGTTAAAATCGTACTGCTCTGCCACGAGGTCCATGTAATCTACGTGGGCCCGGTACTCGCTGTAGCCGTGCCGCCGCGCCAGGCGCACCATCTCGACAAATAGCTCGTTGGCCTTGGTCCGCTCCTCGTCGTTCTGCCGGTCAAAGTAGATCATGTTGATCATGGCCAGGTGGCGGGGGTAGAGGTGCAGGCCGCCAAAGTAGTCGAAGCCGTATGTCTCGCACGTCGCCTTGACGTCGTAGTAGTATTTCAGCGCATCCTTGCCCTCTGGCGGCAGAATGGGCGAGAATGAGACGTGTCCGCTGAAAAGGATCAGCGGTAACTCTTGCACGCCGCCAAACTAACTCACCCGTCTTGTCCGCGGTACTCGACGGCCTTGAGGGCCATGAGGCTGGGTGTGCCCGTCTCGACGGTGCGGTGCTCGAGCGGCAGGTCCTCCGGGCTCAGGTACTGCTTGCCCTCGGGGGGATAGAAGGCATTGCTCGCGAGTCTTGCACCCGGAAGCTTGGCAAAGGCATCCTTGCACCGTTTTAGATTCACCTCGACGATGTCCCTGGGCCCGTACAGGCTGAAGCGAGCGGACCAGAACCCGATCCCAAGCTCTTTTTGCACCTCCTTGAGCCTGGCGTCGGGGATGGCGCCCTTGCCGGCGTAAAATTTGCTCCGCTGGCCCCGCTTGACGAGCTCGCGGGGCAGGTTGCCGATCAGGGGGTGGTTCTGGATGGCGTCGCGGAGGAGGAGGTCGCGGAAGGTGTCGATGAGCGGGGCAAGGTCGGCCTCCTCCTCGACATCCACGCGGCACTGGATGAAGCCTTCTGGACTTGGCGAGGCCCACAGGCTGAGCTTGGTCACGATGCCGAAATTGCTCTGGCTGAACATCGACTCATAGGTCGGGCCGTACCCGCCGCGGAAGAGGGGCCAGCACACCGAGTCGTTGATGGCGCCCATGCCCGTTCGCACGAGGGTGCCGTCGGCCAGGACGACCTCGATGCCGCATATTTGGTTGGAGTGATCACCTGCGACAGTTAGGCTGCGGACTATGGTCACCACGAACTGACTTACCAGCCGGGGTGTATCCCCAACCCCTGTCGAGCGCGTTGCCGACGACGGAGCCCCAGCCCAGGGCCGGAACGGAGCACCAGATGTTCTTCTTCTGCTCCTGGATGGCCCTGTAGATGTGGAAGAAAGTGACGCCCGGCTCGACGGTGTAGTACGAGTAGCGGTCGTTGACCTCGATGACCTTGGTCATGCGCTGCAGGTCGAGGATGATGGAGCCCTGCTTTGGTCAGCACGGACGCCGACCAATGGCCAGGCCGCTTACCTTGACTCTCGCCGCCGGCCCGCCGTAGCCGAGGTTCTTGCCACGCGAGACGGTCCAGACGGGGACCTTGTGCTCGTTGCAGAGCTTCAGGACGGCCTGGATGTGCTCGACGGTGACGGGGAAGAGGGCGGCGGCGCTGGCGCGCTTCTCCTGCTCGCGGCCGTCCTGGTGCTCGGCGTAGGGGTCGCCGTAGCGCACGCGGTGCTCGTGGCCGGTCAGCACGCCGTCCTCGCCGAGGATGGCCTGGAACTTGGCCACTAGCGCGGCCCAGGTGGGAGCGTCTAGGCCGGGCGGCAGGACGTCGAGGGTCGGGGTTCGCTCGGCCGTCTCGATCCACGTGGCCAAGACCTTGTCAGCCATGTCATTCTCCCGCTGGTGCAGAGCCAGGGTGCAGGGCTGCCCGGTAGCCATGGTGCGTGGTGAGTGTCGGGAATTCGGGATACGAGCTGGGCGCGTCACTGGTGTCGGAGGACGGAGGCAATCAGTTGGGGTTCCAATGATGATGCGACTCTCCGATGAGGCTGGTCCGGTGTCTTGGAGACTAACGTTATTGGTTCGTGATCCTTATACGTCCTTGGCTGGATGGGATGAGGGCCGGCTGCTTAGGGCCGGCTCTAACCAGCCGGCCCTGGATGCACGGAGCCGGCGGGGAAGGACGGAGCCGCTATAAGAACGGTCTTGGCCCTGAACACGCGTCCCAGGCCGCCGGGCCCGTCAAGGGCTCGGAGAGGAGGCGCCGACAGCATGGAACCAGATGGATCCGACCCTCCCATCGCTGTCGCTGCAGGGTTGCTCATCCCATGTGCATGGACGATTGCCGAACTCGGGACTGGTGGTGGGGAATGTGGGCGGTGGTGGGCGTTGGTGTTGAATGTCAAGCGCATGAGTGGACAGGAGAAGCGCTGGGGAACCTGGCACGACGCGCTAAATTGACCCCGGGTTCTGGTGGGTGCCACCCTCCACCAAATTATTGAGATTTTGCTGCATGCTCCGCACGCCATGCCCCGCCATCTCCGCACCGTCCCCGGATCCCCAGTTCTCCAGTCCCCATCCCCAGTCTCAGTTCCCTTCCCCAGTCCCCAGTTCCCCAGATCTCAGCTTTGGACTCAGATCTGCCTCGCCAACTGGGGTATAAGATGGCGGTCCCATCTCGACGGGCTCAAGATCCAGACGAAATCAGCAGGTTTCGGGAGCCCCTCGTACCACCTTGCGCTCCTCGCACCATCCTGACACCACCCACGGCCACCCACGGCTCTTCCGCGGCCCTCACGACAACGACATGCCGCCCGCCCAAGCCTCGGACGCCACCGAGATGGAGGAGGCGGTGCCGCCCCAGGGCGTCCGCGACCTCAGCCTCCGGGCCAACTGGCGCATCATCGCCGTCACGCTGTACATGGGCATCTCGCTCTTCGAGTACGGTTTCGACAAGGGCGCCATCGCCGGCTTCCAGGCCATGCCCGGCTTCCTGCAGGTCTTTGGCTACAAGAGCGCCAGCGGCGCGTGGAACATTGCGGTATGTGGCCTCGCAGAAAGTGGAACCAGCATCTGACGTCCTGCAGGCCGGTCCCCAGCAAATCATCTCGTCCTTCATGATCCTCGGCGCCTTCATCGGCGCCATGCTCACCGGCCCCGTCGGCGCGTACATCGGCCGCCGCCACGCCATGATGATGTCGTCGCTTGTTGTCATCATCGCCCTGCTCATCATGGACTTGACGACCTCGTTCAGTGCCCTGTACTTCTCCCGCTTCTTGTGCGGCGTCGGCAACGGCTTCCTGCTCAACTTCTCCATGGTCTACCTGCAGGAGTCGGCCCCGCCGCACATGCGCGGTCTCTGCTTCGGCGTCGTGACGGCCTGGATCACCATCGGCACCACCATCGGCATGGTTCGTCCGCCTCCCCCGTATCCACTGCGTGCCCTAACCACCGTGTAGGTCATCAACAAGCAGACCGCCGACATCATGTCCCGCCAGGCGTACCAGATCCCCCTGTACGCCTGCTTCCCGGCCCCGGCCATCCTCTTCCTCACGCTGCCTCTCATCCACGAGTCGCCGCGGTGGCTCCTCAACCATGGCCGCCCCACCGAGGCGCTCGCCAGCCTGCGCTTCCTCCGCAAGGGCGCCTACGACGAGGTCGCGCTCCAGCAGGAGTTCGAGGAGATGAAGGCCGTCGCCGCTCGCGAGGCCGAGACCCAGAAGGACTGGCGCCTCATCTTTGAGCTCTTCAGGGGACACAACCTCCGCCGGACCATCATCTGCGTCGGTGTTGGCACCGCCAATGCCGGCGTCGGCGCCATGTTCATCCTCGCCTTCGGCACCTATTTCTTCAAGACGGTTCGTCCTCCGTTTGTCCCCTCTATGAATCGTATCTGACTATGAACAGGCCCAAGTCGGCGATCCCTTCCTGTGGACCATCATCAGCAACTGCGTGGGACTGGCCGGACTCATGTTGACCTGGGTCTTCGTCGGCCGCGTCGGGCGCCGCCAGCTCATCCTCATTGGCTGTGCTCTCTGCACCGTCTGCATGATCATCATGGCGGCAATCTACACGGCTCCCGGCTTGTCGGTGCATAACGCGGGCATCGGTCTCATCGTCACCACCAGCGTGTACCTTTTCGGCTTCAACTTTGGTCTCGAGCCGTACGTCTATCTCGTTGCCGGCGAGCTGCCGGCTCAGAACCTGCGCGCGTACACCATGGGGCTCTCGTCCGGCGTGAGCTTTGTTTTCGGCTGGCTCACCGCCTTCACGACCCCCTACTTCATCAACGCGGGCAACCTCAACTGGGGCCCCAAGTACGGCTACATCTGGTTCGTCAGCGGCCTCATCGTCACCGCGTTTGTGTACTTCATGCTGCCGGAAGTCCGCGGCCGCACCCTGGAGGAGATCGACGAGATGTTCCGCAATAAGGTGCCGACCAGGGACTTCCAGAAGTATGTCTGCGTGGAGATTGAGGAGGCTCGCGAGCGGGCCGTTTTGAATGCGCGTGCCTTTGCCAAGGAGGCGGTCGTCGAGGAGAAGGTCACGCCGGCTCATGTCGAGAACGCCACCAAGGTTTAACTTTGGAACCAGCTACAAGGTCCGGTGCCAGCAGGAATTATGGTTCTAGTCAATGTTAGCGAATGCCGGTTTACCTTGCAGTCGGTGTGATCCTCTCCAATAGAAGCGTTGCCTCTTACGCTCCCCACTACCTCATGATTCGTCCCACCCCTTGCTGCCACACCGACTCGACCTTCACGGCCTTGCCGTCCACTTTGATCTTCGAATTCATTGTAACTATTATGTATAGAGGAGGAGGTACAAAGGACTGGTTTCTATCCGACACGTCTAGATTTGGCGCCTCGAGTCCGTCGAGTGTGTGATCGGTATAATCGGGTCCCGTCGGGATTGAGAAAAGAGGAATTGCAGGGTTCAAGTAGGAAGCAATTAGATGAGATAATCCTGCCATCAAGGGACCAGATGTTGTGCACTTGAATTAATGACCTGGGTCTTGGTGATCGAAATCTGCGATTCATCCAAACACAAAGCAAGTTTCGCGCTTGTCCGAGACAAAGCGGCATGCTGCATCCAGAATGGCAACGATCGACGCCGCCAAGTCGCCTGCCTGCCTGGGCAGCTCTCGACCAGCCTTTCTGCAGAGCAGAAGTGAAAGAAACAGCGCCTAGGTTCTCGAATCTCAAAGACCAGACGAGGTAAACACCCGTCCGCCCTAAACTGCCGGCCCGCTGCCTTCCTCCACAACTTGAACAACCATGAGCCTAAACCTTCCCCGCACCCGCCAGACCTCCAGTACTGCACCGTGCAGCCCGCTCGCTTGTTCCCTCTGCCGTCGCCAAGTTGCACGGCACACTTGGCACCCTTGGCGGCGTCCGGGGGAATGGTCCTGGTGTCTTGGTAACCTTACGATTGGCTCCCGAGCAGATCTCGGCCCAACTCTGGCGCGGAAGGGCGGGAGAGCTGAGCAGGACCCGGCCGCCGTCGGGTTGGCATTCTCGGCGGACCGCCCTCCTTCCGCAGGAGTCCTCGATCCCGATATCATCAATTTACGCGGCCCACCCGAGGCACCAGATCACTGTGCGATCCGGCCCTGCGCGCTTGGTTGCACGTGTCTGAGCTTCTGACTTGTGCGACGTCCTGATAATACACGATCCGCCTTTTCCGGCAGCCGTCGAACTCGACTCAACTCCAATTTCTGCGCTGGCCGACCTCGATGCCGCAACCACAACACCCATTCCGCCATCGTCGACATCCCTAACACGAGACAACTGCTTTCCATTGGAAGACGACATGGCCGCTCCAGCAAATGCGGCGGTCAGAGAAAACCGGCGCCGATCGACGCCGCTGGACCTGGAGCGCGTGAACGTGATGAAAGCCCTGACGGCCGCCGAGTACTCGAGACGCCAGTTCATCTTGAATTTCGCCGCCAGCCGCGACACCCAGCTCCTCGTCCCGGGCCAGAAGTCGGACGCGGTCAAGTCGGCCGAGGAGTGGGTGGTCGCTTGGCTCGCCAAGAACGGCCACCACGCGGTGAAGGCCGACTTCTTCAAGTACACGGTCGATGCGCGCTTGTGGAATACGCATGGTAAGTTTGCCGGCCCATTTCACTACTGCCGCTGACCATCTCAGTTGGAGACGACGTCGACTTTCCCTTTGCCTTTATGAACGCCAGCTTCGGCACGTCGCCGAGCGAGATCTCAAGCCTGGAAGCAGAGAAGATGCGGCCCAGGAGCGAGGCGTTTATCAGCAGCCACGACATCGACCTCCGCCATGGAGAGACAATTCCTCTCGCGACCTCGGCGACGTCTCCGAGGAAGCCGCAAGCATCCCCAACGCAAACACGCGGCCATCGCGCCGCAAAACACCCGGAATCCGACAAGAAGCGGAGCCTATCTCTGAACAGCCTTGACGATTTGAAAGCGCCGAACGTCGGAGAGAAGGTCCCCTTCCTCGCGCGTCTGAGCCGCTCCTGGTCGCGGCGTCTGTCGGCCGCGCTGTGAGCTGCTGCCCGACTTGCCTGGATCTCTGGGCAACAGACACAGCATCTGATCGCATGGGAGGCCGCCGCACCCCGCCAATGGCTGCAAACGGCAAGGAGCCCGCACGCCGCTCCTTGCTGGAACGGGAGGGAGGGGCTCATGGCGGCGCGTCATCCAGATAGGGCACCCGGCCAAGGACTTGGCCGAAACACTGTGCGACGGCAGTCGGTCCCACAGCTGTTGCACTGCCACGTCGTCAGCCGTCGGCTGCCCACAGAGAAGACAGTGGGGAGGCGGGAAGGACGCGATGTTCGACGGGGCTGGCTTGGCCTACTTGGCTTTCCTTGGTATTGGATTGCTCCGTCTTGGCCGGCGTGGCATGCGCGAGTGAGTCCAAGACGCTGGATCTGTGGGATATTATGGGGTATTCTTGGCGTTGTTCTTGGGTCTCTAGATTGATTTTGATCACGGCATGAGGGATGAATGGGCGATGTTTGATGGAAATCCTCCCTTTCTGCTTGGCTTACATGGGAATGAAAAGATTCACCAGACGTATTTGATTGGCCCAGGGTCGAGCATGTAGCGTCGTCAGCCACTGTTCGCTCCGTGCCACCAAGGAACAAGGGCCATCATACGGCCGGCCGTAAGGGTGGATGGACTCTGGATAGACATCTACTCGTCAACGGGCCGTGACGTTGGCTATCTTACGATGTTTCCTGCTGATGCGGGAGTCAAAACACCAGGCCTTTGGCTGCTGGGGCTGTAAGTGGCCACTTTGTTGCGCTCGCTCCTTGTCATTCGCCCGGTAAAACGCAGCTGGATACAACACCTTCTACTGTCGTTATGTTCAGGCCACAGCTTCGGCCCTGGCGCGGCCGGATGGCGGCTCCGAACCGGCAAAACATCGTCGGCGACTGAAGGTGGCGGCCCGGTTCTCCGAGTTCTCCACGCTGGCACCCCACCACACGAGTCGATGACAAATGCCTGCTCAGGCTCGGTTAAACATCGCCAATTGACGTGATAGAACGAGGTGGAACAGCGGAGCGAGCCACGTCTTTGTCCCGACACAGGCCCGATCCATCGAAGGATCATCACCATGACTCTTCGCCGTCGTGTGCAAAAGTCTGCCAGGATGGTATCTCCGGGGATTAAGACTCTTAACTCCTCGTAAGAACGGGGTGATATGTCGCCGTCGACAAGATATATTAGATGGCAATGAAGTGAAAGAGTTCATCCTCAACTCAGGCTCACACCACCTTTCGAGACTACCACTGTTCTAGACCACATCCTTCGAGACTGCCACTTCAAGACCGCTTCAAGACCGCCACTCTTAACCAACCCTCACGATGCCCGTCTACGTCGTCAGCGGAGCCCGCACCGGCATCGGCCTCGGGTACATCCGCGAGCTCTCCCAAACCCCCGCCAACACCGTCTTCGCGCTCGTCCGCTCCCTCACCGGCGACCTCGCGGCCCTCCGCGCCATCCAGCAGGCCAACAGCAAAGTCCACATCCTAGAATGCGACATCTCCTCGCCGGCCTCCATCGCCGCCCTGCCCGCCCAAATCCAAGCCACCGACCCCGCCCTCCAAATCAACGTCCTCATCAACAACGCCGCCATCCTGCACTCCCGCCCGGAGACTGCCCTCACCCTCACCCCGGACGCCTTCCTCTCCCACATGACCACCAACGTGCTCGGCCCGGCGCTGCTCCTCCAGGCGCTCCTGCCGCTGCTGGCGCCCGCGGCGCGCGTCGCCAACATCTCGTCGGGCATCGCCAGCCTGGCGCTGGTCGGCGACGGGACCATCCACGCGGCGCTCACGCCGTACAGCATCAGCAAGACGGCGCTGAACATGCTGACGGTGCACCAGGCGAGGCAGGTCGGCGGGGGCGTGGTGGTGGTGACTGTGGATCCGGGGCATGTCAAGACGGAGATGGGGGCCGAGGGGGCCTTTGTGGAGGTCGAGGATAGCGCGAGGGGGGTGTTGAAGGTTGTAGAGGGGCTGACAGACGCGGATAAGGGCAAGTTCTTTTCGTTTACTGGGGCTGAGGTGCCGTGGTGAGAGTGGTCTCTTGCTGGCTGCCCAGGATCTGGCCTCCTGTTTGACGAGACAATATGTTGAGCTGTACGGTTCATAGCAATGAGATTGTTCCCATGTGTTGACTCTTTGCTTCATCCGATCCCGAGGTAGGAGGCTCTTTGCCTCTTGCGGATCACCAGGTCATCCGTCGCATCTCGGCTCTTTCGCTTCGCATGGGCCTGGGATGGATTCGAATCCATCTCGAACGGCTTCACATCTGGGTTCTTTCGGCGCAGCGCTGCGTCGAGGATCGTCTGGGGCCGCGCAGGATCGCGGCCGTTCTTATCAAAGACGCTGTTGATGACGTGGTCAATTGTGTGCTGGCCCCTGAAACGGTGACGCAGTCCAGGGTCCTCTTCCCTCTTGTCCGGTGACCAGCAGATTCCGTGAAAATGCTTGATAACGCGGGAGGGTACATCTTGCGCATCGCTCCCGTACCCAACTGTCTGGCGGACAACCTTGGGGTCCAAGATGCAGCCCGCGTCGGGGTCGGCACCTGCCTGCAGCATTTCCTCAAACACCCCGACCCATGCGTCCAGATGCCCCGGCGAGACGCGACGCCATGGCATCGACGGCTGCTCTCGACCACACCGATTTGAGCGCCTGGCGAAAGCTCTTCCAGGGCTTGAACTTGAACGCGTCGGCCGGCACCTTGAGCTGGTGCGGCTTGTGCAGGAGCTCGGCGGAGACGCGGACGCACTCGATGCAAATCTGCTCGATCCGGAGGCTGGACGGCGTGGCGACCGTGGACTGGACGGCGTGAGCCGTCGCTCCGTGCAGCTGGTCGGTAATCTCGCGCAACCGCATGGCCACCGTCTCGGTCTCGAGGTTTTCGCGCGGCACGCCGGCGGTGGAGCGGTACAGCTCCTTGCTCTTGGAGACAATGTTCCGGGAGAAGTCGACAAACTGGACCACCGCGGCCGTCACCGAGAGCGCTGTGATGGGATCCAGCGCCATTGCGGTCGTCGGTGCCGGCCTAGCTGGGACAGGCCGGGCAATCCCAACAGGCAGCGGAATGGCGGCGATGAAATATCACTCGATCATCTTGTTGGCTGTCGTGATGTCGCCCGCATCAATCCGTTGCGGAGGTTGAGCTGAGAGCCTCGCGCGTGCCTCACGGATGCCATGCCTTCTGCCATCGCCTTTCATTGGATGTCAGTTTGGTGTGGCAGCATCACTGCCCGGATGGGACATGGGCATGGGGCTGAGCCGGTGATCGGTCGGAGGTGGCTGAGCTTGGCGAGCTTGGTGGCCTGAGGTGGCTTGCCGACTCGGCGACCCCACCCGCGACCCCACCCGCGCCATCCTCAACGGAAGCTGCCGGCAGGTGCTGATATCTCCGATCGGAACACCGAGGGCACGTGGGGGGGTTTCTTGGGGCTGCGTTGGCCGCCAGCCAGGCTTGCCAGGCTCGCCAGGGTGTGTCGGATGTCGGTGCCATTCGATGGCAGTGGCTCGCTGGTCGAGAGGGCCAGGAGGCAAGGGAAACGACTCATGCTGGGCGAAGACGCGTAGAGCTCGGAGGCGAGATCGAAGCAACTCCCGAGAACGAGGAGGTGCTATTTGAAGTCGGGGTGCACAAAGATCGAGGTGAGACCTGGAGTCCTGGACATCTGAGCTGTATCATTCGCCGAGTCAGTCGCATCGAAGGATTTCGCTTGGAATCGAACCAGGTTACCAGTGCTGCCGTCTGCGGCCTTGATTTATCGCCTGCCTCTTCTCGTCACCACCACAACTCCCATCACCATGTCCGAATCACCGCAACAACCAGCGCCAGTGCGCGCCCTCGCCTCGGCGCTCGACGAGCTCGGCCTCGTCACCATGTGGCGGTCGCCGCGCGACGTCAAGCTGCTCTGCGCGCAGCGGTTCGTGCGCCTGTTCGCCTACGGCGGATCGACCCTCATCCTCGCCAGCTACCTGTCGGCCGTGGGCATCGCCGACGACTGGATCGGCCTGTTCATGACGCTCACCCTCGTCGGCGACGTGGCCATCAGCTTCTTCCTGACCCTCTTCGCCGACGCGATGGGCCGCCGCGCCGTGCTGGCCCTTGGGTCCGTGCTGATGGCCGCCAGCGGCGTGGTCTTTGCCGTGAGCGGGAACTACTGGGCGCTGCTAGCCGCGGCCGTGTTCGGCGTCATCAGTCCAAGGTATGTCGGGTGTCTGATATCTCGCATGTTCGTGCTGACGCCACCAGCGGGAACGAAATCGGGCCCTTCCGCGCCGTCGAGGAGTCCACCCTCGCGCATCTGACGCCGCGCGAGCACCTCCCCGACGTCTTTGCCTGGTACTCGCTCGTCGGCATGGCCGGCGCCGCCCTGGGCCAGCTGCTCTGCGGGTGGACCATCGCCTCGCTGCGGGCGCGGCACGGCTCCGACTTCATCCCGTCCTGCCGCGTCATCTTCCTCGCCTACGGCGCCGTCGGCGTCGTCAAGCTGGTCTTGGTCTTGTCCCTGAGCCGCAAGGTCGAGGCGACCAAGGAGCAGCCAGACGGCGAGACGCGCCCGCTGCTCGCAGAAGCCTCCACAGAGCCGCCCACCCCGGCGAGGAGCAGGTTTGCATCCATCGACAAGGACCTGTGGTCGCTCGTGGTCCGCCTGTTCATCCTGTTCGGCCTGGACTCGTTCGCCTCGGGCCTGGCGTCGCTGTCCTGGATGACCTACTTTTTCCGCCGCAAGTTCGGCCTGCCCGAGGGCCAGCTGGGAACCATCTTCTTTGTCACCAGCACCATTGCTGCGGCGTCCACGCTGGTCGCTGCGTCGACTGCGAAGCGCATCGGCAATGTCAAGGTACTTGCCCTCGCCCTCGGCACCCTGCTCAATGCTGACGCGCCCAGACAATGGTCTTCACCCATCTTCCGTCCGCCATCTGTCTCTCGCTGTTTGCCGTCCCCGACCAGCTGTCGCTGGCGCTTACTTTCCTCATCCTCCGTGCCTGCACCCAGAGCATGGACGTCGCGCCCCGGACGGCCTTTCTGGCGGCCGCACTCCCGTCCGACAAGCGCACGGCAATCATGGGCGCCGTCAACGTGGTCAAGACCACGGCCCAGAGCTTGGGCCCGCTGCTGACGGGCATCCTGGCGCGCAACAACAGGTTCGGCCTGGCGTTTGTGCTCGCCGGTATCTTGAAGGTCGTGTACGACCTCGGCATGCTGGTGAGCTTTGCGGGCAAGGAGGCTGCGAAGCGGAGGCAGGCAGACCAGGAAAACGTAGAGGCTTGATACGGAGGACGGAGTAGACGGAAATAACAATCTTCAGCCCCAAGCCACGGAACTGTCCCGGCCGCTCGGGTCCATTCCGGGTCCACTGCAGGGTCCAGGCCGCCTCGGCCGCCAAGCCGGATTAGCGTGCTTGGGCTCAATATTTCGCGACCCCTGACTTCTGTTCTTTGATTCTGCCAGTCCTTCCACGCACACTCACACTCCACCAAGATGGAACCCGAAACGCTGGACATCGTCGTCGTCGGCGCCGGCCTGAGCGGCATCAACACGGGGTACCGCCTGCAGAAGCAGGTGCCGCACCTCAGCTATGCCATCCTCGAGTCGCGCCATGAGATGGGCGGGACGTGGGCCTTCTGGAAGTACCCCGGCATCCGCACCGACAGCTCCATGGGCCTCTTCGGCTTCTCGTGGCGCCCCTGGCCGCAGGACTCCAACATGGCCGCCGGCCCCGACATCAAGGCGTACCTGCAGGACTGCGCCGCTGCCGAGGGCATCGACAAGAAGATCCGCTTCGGCCACCGCGTGGTCGCCTCGGACTGGAGCAGCGCCGAGCAGCGCTGGACGCTGCGCGTCGAGGTGGCGCGCGAGGACGGCACCGTCGAGACCAAGACCATCAAGGCCTGGTGGATCATCAGCGCCAGCGGCTACTACCGCTACGAGCAGCCGCTCAAGCCGGTCATCCCGGGCCTCGACACGTTCGCCGGGCAGGTCGTGCACCCGCAGTTCTGGGACGAGAGCATCAGCTACGCGGGCAAGAAGGTCGTCATCGTCGGGTCCGGCGCGACCGCCGTGACGCTGCTGCCGGCGCTGGCCGAGACGGCCGCGAGCGTCACCATGCTGCAGCGGTCGCCGTCGTACGTCTTCTCGCTGCCGCGGCGCCAGGGCATCGTCGGCTTCCTGTCGCGCTTCATGCCCGAGTCGTGGGCGCGCCAGCTCTACTGGTGGCAGCGCATGCTCATCGAGACGCTGTTCGTCGTGGGCCTGCTGACGTTCCCCAACGCCGGCCGGCGCTTCCTCGTCGGCGAGATGAAGAAGCAGCTCCCCGCGGACCTCGACGTCGACAAGCACTTCAACCCCTGGTACAACCCGTTCAAGCAGCGCCTCTGCTTCTGCCCCGGCGGCGACTTCTTCAAGGCCCTGCACCGCCCCAACGCGCACGTCGTGACCGACACCATCGACACGGTCACGCCGACGGGCATCCGGCTGGCGTCGGGCGAGCACCTCGACGCCGACATGATCATCACGGCGACGGGCCTCTACTTCTCGCTGCTGTCGGGCGTGTCCGTGACGGTCGACGGCGAGTCCGTCAGCGACTCCCTCGGCACGCGCTACATCTGGAACGGCTCCATGCTCGAGGGTGTCCCGAATTCGGGCCTCATCACGGGCTACACGGCGGCCACCTGGACGCCCGGCGCCGACGTGCGCGTGCGCCAGCTCATCAAGGTGATCAAGTACATGGACCGCAACGGCGCGACGGCCGGCGTGCCGTACATTGCGCCGGCCGAGCGCGCCGCGATGCCAGTTCTGCCGGCCGTCGGGCTCAACTCGACGTACGTCGTGTCGGCACTCGACCGCATGCCCAAGGTAGGCAACAAGGCGCCGTGGGTGAGCGGGGCGTTCTGGGCCATCGACGCGTGGCGCCTGATGTGGAGCAACGTGCAGGACGGGATCACGTACACGTTTGGGGAGCGGAGGAAGGATTTGTGAATCTTTGATATGGCATTGTATTTGGATACCCGCAAAGATACTCCCTGTTTCACCGCTCCTGTCCGCTAGAACTTGGGCTCCTGCGTGTCGCGCAGATGCCGGAACCGGTTCGGCCAGATGCCCTGCTTGCCCGGCGCGAGGATTCCTTTGGGATCGAGGGCGTCCTGCGCGTGTCAGCTCGGTCCGTCCACCCGGGCTCCAACTCACCTTGATCTTCTCGACAAACCGGTTGTACGCGTGGTCGTTGAAGTCGTTCATGTTGGCGATCAGGTCTGCCACGTCGGCCGCGTCAGCTTCAGTCCCACGACACACGTACCCGACTCACCCATGTGGTTGATGTGCCCCCGGTACATGCCGTACCCCCGCTTCTTGGCCTCCTCGTACAGCCCGTAGTACAGCCGGTTCATCCGCTCCTTCTGCTCCGGGTCCGTCTGGTCCCAGGTGAACATGTTCATGAGCACGACGTGGCGCTCGTGCATGAAGAAGTCGGCCATCAGCTCGACGCCGTTGGCCTCGCAGATCGGCTTGGTGGCCTCCATCCACTCCAGCAGCAGCTTGCCCGACGACGGGATCACGGGCGCGTAGTCGCCGTGCGCCGCCTTGCCCTGCCGGTCCTTGGGGATCGGCCAGTTGATCAGCGGCAGGCTCCACAGCGACGGCCGGCCGACAAACATCTCGCCGTGCTGCGGCGGCACCGACGCGGCGTCGACGCCCTTGTCGTCCGCGTACATGACGCCCGTGATCTCGCCGGTCGGCGCCCGCGCCGCCATGACCGCCTTAATCTCGTCAAACTGCGCCTGCACGATCCGCTGCGGCCCGTACAGGCCCCACCGCGCGTACCAGTGCCCGAACCCGGTCTCCTTGCGCAGCTCCTCGAGCCGCCAGTCCGGCACGGGCCCGGGACCCTTCCAGTAGTCCTCGCGCCGCCCCGTGATGCACAGCGTCTCGATCAGGCTGGTGAACCACACGCAGCTCTGGATCGTGCCGTTGCGCTTCATCTCGCCAAACGTGTCCACCATGACCTCGAGCCCGGCGTACTCCTGCATGCCGAACGTGCACGCCATGTACGCCTGCGGCTGCGGCGTCAGCCACAGCGACAGCTTGGTCACGACGCCGAGGTTGCTCTGCAGAAAGAGGCCCTCGACCGACGGGCCGTACGTGAACTTGGACAAGAACGCCGACGGCGAGTTGGTGATGCCGAACTGCCCCGTGCGCACGACGTCGCCGTCGGGCAGGTGGATCTCGAGGCCCGCGATGCACTGGTGGTGCGCCCAGTTCATGCCGAAGCCCATGCCGCGGTCGAGCGTCTGCTCGTCAGCATACGACCTACAACCTAGTGAGAGATCTTACATTGCCCACGACGCTCCCCCAGCCCAGCGACGGGGTGCTCGGCCAGACCTTCTTGCCGTGCTCGACGCAGTACTCGTACAGCTGGATGAAGGTGACGCCAGGCTCGACGACGGCGTAGTGGAACTCGTCGTTGACCTCGATGATGCGGTCCATGCGGTGCAGGTCCAGCGCGACCGAGCCGCTCACGCGCGGCGCCGGGCCGCCGTACCCGAGGTTCTTGCCGCGCGAGAAGGTCCAGAGGGGGACGGCATACTGGTTGGCGACGCGTAGGACCTGCTGGAGCTGCTCGGTGGAGTTGGGGCTGCGGGTGTCAGACGTGCTGGCAGACCAGGAAAGCGAACTCACCAGACGGCGGCGCTGGGCACCTTGCGCTTGGTCTCGTCGGCCTCGTTCACGTCGTAGGGGTCGATGTAGTCGGACAGGCCCGCGCCGACAAAGACGGCGTCCTTGCCGACGGCCTCGATGAAGCCCTCGAGGGCTTTGGCAAAGTCGGCCTCGCGCACGCCGGGCGGCAGGACGGGCTTGATGGGGTGTCGGAGCGTGCGCTCGTACGTCGACTGGTGAGCGGCCTCGTAGTCGGCGTCGGGGTACGTCTGGGGGAGTGTGGTCGACATGGCTTTCCTGGTCGGTTGTTGCTTGTGGTCGAGAGCAGCTCAGGAGGCGAAGGCCTCAAGGGCAGACTTAAAGTACATGCAGCCCCTGACACAAGACGACCCAACTACCGGCTCCCTCCCGCCGTGAGACGCGCAAGTGAGGTCCATGCTCCAAGCTGTGCTGTTGGATGCAGCAATATCTGACGGTTCTCCAATTCCGGCAATACAATTACCAGCCGATTGTACCCCTGGGTGATGCGGGGTCCCGGCCAACCCCTCATCGTTCCTGGCGAGCCATCGACGGTCGCTACGCTCCGGAGACGTTGGCTCGCCGGGTTCATGTTGGAGCAGGTAGCATGGTGACTACTATGCCGTGGACGCTCCAACGGCCCCCGTTGAAGATGTTGCTTGGTTGAGCCGTTTTATACCCCTGAAATTAACAGAGCCGATTGACGGAGAGCAAGTATCTTGTGTATCGTCGGATGGTTTGAGCTTGAGTATGCAAACCTCCCATTCAGGTGAGTAGATGCAGTGTGAATTGGAAAGGAAGCCAAATGTCCCTTCCTACGGCTGTTTAGTTCAATCCCCAACCCTACGCGGCCTCTCCACCTCCCCCATCCGCAGCCGCGGCGTCCCCGCCGACGGCACGGACCGGCTCTCCAAACCACCTCCGAAACCAACTCACAGCCTGCTCCTCGCTCTTGTCGCCCCTCTCCCGCTGCAACGGATCCGCACGGTCGCCCCGCACCGCAAACCCGTGCTTCGCCCCGGGGTACACCACGACCTCGTACCGCGCGCCACCCGCTTCCTTCTCCTTGCCCTCCAAGATCCCCGTCACCACCTGCATCTTGTCGCTCGCCATGTACTGATCGTCGTCCCCGTTTGCCAGGCTCAGCGGCCGCACCACGCCCTTGACGTCGCCCGGCACCGAGACCAGCGACGGGTGCGCGGTGAAGGCACAGTCGACCAGCGGGCGGATCGTCCCGTCGCCGAGCGTCACGCTGTTCTGCGGCACGTCGTGCGTGAGCAAGATGGCGTGCAGGCCGCCCCAGCAGAAGCCGGCCACGCCAAGCGGGACGACCGGGGCGGCGGCGCGCTCGGCGGCCAGGAAGGCCTGCATGCGCGGGTGGGTGACGGCCTGGCGGGTGTGGTAGAGGAAGGTGAGCAGCGCCGGGGCGAGCGGCAGCATGGTGAGGGTCTTTTGCAGGGCGCGGGCGAGGGCGTTGGAGGCGGGCGGCGGGGCGGCTTCGGTTCGGGAGAGGAGGGACTGGGAGAGCGCGTGGCCTGGCTGTGGTCAGTCACGGAGGTGGCCATGTGGTGGGACAGGACGGATGGGGTTGCGTCGGGTCCGAGGTGTCGGGTCCGAGTGCACGTGGGGTGGTGTGCTACCCACCGTCCATAAAGTCGGGCACGTAGACGGTGCAGGGCACGCGGGTAGCGTAGGCGTCGGCGAGGGCGCGCGTGTTGCGCAGTGTCCATCCAAAGGCGTCGGTCAGGAGGACGACGGTGCCAATGGGCGCGGCGGCGGGGCGCGCCACGTACGTCTGGATGCCGTGGACGACCTCTTCGGTGCCTGCGGGCGTCACGTCGCCGCGGAGGGTGCCCGTGAAGCAGTCGGGGCACATTGGGGGCTGCATGGTGTCGGTGTCGGCACGGAGTGCGTCGAGATGTATGCGACGGACGGCGGTAGTTGTTGGTGATGGCGATTGATGGGTGGCGGCGATGGCGGTGATGGGAAGGTGGGGGTTTAAGACAAAGTCGGACTCCGAGGGCTGGGAGGCGGCGTCACTTGGCATGTGATCGATTGGAACTCTTCCAGGTTAACAGCAAATGTCAATTGCCAATGTTGAACTTCCCACTCGACCTTCCCTGCAACAAAACAAAAACAAGTCACGTTCGTCATTGGCTTTTTGTGGTTTTCCTTACTCCCTTGATTATTCTACCCATTCGCCCCTCCACCACACCATCTCACCCATTCGTCTTCTGATCTTTCCTTGCTCCCAGGAGAACCCAGATCCGGCTGCACGTCACGTCGGCGCGGCCGAACGGGTTGCGCTTTTCCTCCGTCTCCGGCCCGGCCTCGACGTGATTGGCTGTGTTGAACACGGCCCCGACAACAGCCGCGTGCGGCGCCGGCGGGTTCGCCCACACCTTGTGGACGTGCGGGTCGCCGGTGTGGATCAGTATCTTGCTAAACCCGCGCTCGGCCATGCGGTCCATCACGAAGTGCGCCAGCGCCCTCGCCAGACCCCTGCCGGCGTAGTCGCCGTGCGTGTGCGTCCCGCTGCGCCGCACCACGTCGCCAGCCCCCGGCGGCTGGCGCTTGATGTCGCCATTCTGCTTGCTCTCGTCCCTCCGCTTCAGCTCCCTGCTGATCGTCCCGTGGGGCGGCACGATCTCGGCCCACGACTTGAACTTTCTCCGAGGACCCAGCTTCTCCGCGGTGAAGTCCTTCGACATGGCGACCGAGACCAGGGGGAAGTCCATCTGCTTCAAGAGCTCCTCACGGGTGCAGCTCGGGTCCTTAATGTTCCAGCGCAGCCTGGCCTCGCCCTTCCAGCTCTTGATAAAGACGCCGTACGACAGGCCCGAATCGATGCATTGCTTCGACGAGGGCTTCATCGCGCGGTACATGTCGTACGCACGCTGCGTCGGGCCACCCTCGTAGGGCGCGTCGCGCCAGATCGGCGAGTCGAAGGACATGGTGTGGCCCACGATGGCCCGCACCCACTTGAGGTGCTCGCGCGTGAGCTGGCGGATCTCGTACCCCTCGGGCAGTCGAGAAAACTCGGCATGTGCCATTGTGATGCGGCTTGCCGGCATTGATCGAATGCTGTCGCATCTTCGCTGGACCGGCCTCGCTTTTATGCCCTTGGCCGCTTCCAGCGGGCGGACGCCGACTTCTAGCGACGGCATTGTGGTCGAGTATGGGGCAGGTTGCCTCCTTTCACCGCGGACCGGACAGAAATTGTTGGGTCGGTGCAAAGGCCCCGGATTCGAGCTCACCGACATTTGGCCTCAGTCTGGCACAACTGAACAGCCCGGCACAACGGTCCAAGTCGGTGCATCAAAGCTGCCTTTAAGGCCGACAACAACGCTGGCGTCAGTCAGCCGGCACGCCAGCTTGTTTCGGGAACACACAAAGGCTTTGTCCAAACCGCTTCTCCCCCACGATGTGTGCTGCAGCCACCCCCACGCCTCCGACCTGCGTCCATGGCACAGCTCCATAGCGCCCCATCCCCAGAATAAATGAGGCTCCAGGCGAATCACTGGGCCTCGACAAAGCCGGTGCCGTCACGGGTGTCTTTGTGACGGGCATTGTGTTTGCACGGGACAAGGCTGGCAGTCGGATGACCTTGACGCTTTGTGCCCGGACCCCGGTCAAGAGGCTTGAGGCGCAGGAGCGGTGGCCGGAAGCTGGCACAGCAGGGCCCAACCTCACGTTTGTGGTCCGCGGTCTGCCGTGCGAGGTTACCCGTTCCGTAATCTGTGGCGCCCGTCTGCTGGTTGGTTACTCGCCGGTGGCCTTGTTAGCCTCGCGGTCGAACCTCGGCGTGTCGGCAGGTAACCTTGAGATCCGGTTTCTGTGCAGGATCGCGTCGACAGTCTGCTGCCGACGACTTGAACCTGAGGTTGCTGCCAAGGACTCAACGCCGCCATCCGCGCAACGGTGGCGCCACTAGCGGGTGACTTGCATGAGGCTGCGACGGCCCGAGACAGTGCGTCGTGCGTCTCTGGGCAAAAAGACAAAAGAACATGTCCCCGCGCAGAGGGCAAAAGCAAAGTTGAGACTCGGATACCGGGAGTCGAACCCGGGGCTGATGAGGCTTTTTCACTCCTGTGGAAGTGAGAGTCATCGATGTTACCGCTACACCATACCCGATAAGTCGAGCGTGGTTCCGACTGGTTGTTGCGGGGCGTCGCGGGGTTTTGGGATAAGGGCACGACTCCACGTGCTCCACCGTCAGGGCACTCCAGCATCGTGAACTCGATGTTCGCCGCCCAAGGAACCAACGGAAGGCGGGGGTAAAGACTGGTGGAGTAAAGCACAAAATTCCAGGCCACCACATGAGTACTCCTAGGCCAAACCAGCGTCCTCCTCGCCCACCGAAAACATTACTCCTCGCGAACCCATCTATCCGGATTACATCCCGCTCCGCAGCGCCGCCATGAGTTTCTCCAGCCCCTGCTCACCTTCCCTGGTGGCGTAGTTGTCGCGGCTGGCCCGTTCTCCCATGTTTATCCCAAAATCGACCACGACGGCATCCCCATTGTCGTTGATCAGCACGTCGTCCGTCTCAATATCGCGCCACGGAATGCCCAGCCGCTGGAACTCCGAGAGAGTCTCCCGGACTTGCGCCGCCCACTTCTGCCGGAGGGATGGCGCCGCCTCGCTTGGTGCGATGGTGCCTCCCGCGACGCCGTCCAGCACGGCGCGAAGGCTGTGCTTGTGCGGCACATAGCTGAGCAGAATGCCGATCACACCCTTGTGGGATTGTACTATCCCTATGAGCATGCGGTGTTAGTGCCGTTCCGGAGAGTTGGGGTTGTTCAGACCCACCTTTCAACTCGGAGGTCCTTGACCCAGAGAGCATGGATGATCTGAGTTTGAGATGAATCTCGAGCTCGTCCCCGATGGCATCCTCAAAAACGTCGATGGTGGCTTTGCACACCAGATCCTCTCCGTGTACCGCCACTCTCCAGTCCAAGTCACTGCGCATGCGACGGACCAAGATGACCTGCGATGCCTGGACAATGGGAATGCCGGTGGATTCGAGGCCGAGGTTCATCGCGCGCAGTCTCTCCTCCGAAACTGGCGGATGGCGCTCAGGGACCCCCGCGTAGCTGTCCAGGATCCGGCACGCCAGCCTGTCGCCCTCGGTAAACACTTGCAGCGTGTACGTCTTCCGGTAGAGGTGATCCTGGAGTGTTCGGGCAGCCGGTAATGGAGTTGGTGCCAACCGTTGCATGGTCGTCAAGCACGCCTCGGCGGCCATGTCCGCGAGCTGCAGCTCCAGGCGCTCGCTTGCGGCGTCCCTTTTCTTGTCAAACTTGCCGCACGCGAGACCCGTAACCCCGGCCAGGATCTTGCCCTCGATGGATTCGTCGAATCGGTAACCCGACGGGACAAGGGCGGCGTCATTCCCGGGGCTCGCCGCCACGACCGAGAAGCGCACACCGTTAAAGTCGAACTCGAAGACGGCGGACCAAACGAGAGCCTCGCCTACATAGCGCACTCCAGTAAGTCGCGGCCGGGGGTCGTCAGGGACTGCCATGGTCGCTACATGCGAAACGAAACTGAATGGCCTGGGGATGCCGGAAGAAGTGTACGTGCGAAGCGTAGTGACGAGCCCGAGAGCGGGATGATATACGGAGAATGAGGGGGCTGACTGTGAACCTTGGCGATCCTGATGCCCACCACGGACGGGAGCTATCATATACCGACGCGATACCGGGAGATAGCCAAGTGGCGTTTCCAGCTTTCAGGCAGCCAGAACTCCGAGTGCGAAGCAGATAGAATCGGCCGGCGTGATTGGACGCCCGCTCGCTTTGGGCTCGATGTCCTCGGCGAGCTGTCCAGTGTTGGGACCGAAAAGTGTGGTGGGGGGCTGCACGGGGCTGGAAAAGCGCACTAGAATGTCAGCCGTCGTCGGTAACCCCTCCCTGACTAAACGGGAGCCAAATTGTGGACATGAAGCGGGATGCCCCCGGAGGACTAGTCGGCCGTTGGCGGTTGTGGGCGTGGGCGCCACCATCGCTCCGCCTGAGGGCTGACGGGACAGGGGAGAGGTCCACCAACACCAGGGAGCACAAATCCCTTGCTGCCGCCCGCTGTGGGTTGTCAGTGGCCAGACTTCCTTCACATGTAAGCAGTGCCTCCGCCACCGCCAGTGTTGGACCCTCGCCCGTCCGCCAAGATCATCCGATCCGGGCCATGCTTCCATCAGGGTCCCCGGACATGATCCTGCTCACGCTGCCGGCCACGTGCGGCAGGATTCAGCGGCTAAAGACGCGCAGCCAACTTCTAGACTTGACGAGGCCAGGGATTAGTCCGGCGCCTAGACCTCCACACCAGGTGAACCGATCGGGGATACTCGGACAAAGACAGGGGCAGGTTGACATAGAGTTGCTCGTGCCTCTTGGGTGACAACGCCGCGCCCTTCGTGCTTCGTTCGGCGACCCAGTCATGGGCCGCGCGACCCAACTTCACCCCGTGCTGACAGCCCAGAGGGTTGGGATGGTAATATCGGCCCCCAGCATGCTTAACCGAGATGCAAGGTCCCAAACGCGAGGAAGAAGGCCGGGGAAGAGCCAATCGAGGCTTGGCAAATGCGATGTGCACGGCCGTCCCCGGGCCGGGTTCCGGGTGACACGGCCACGACCGTGGACATGTTGCGGATATAAGGGACCGGGCTTGGCGCGTCTGGCTCATGAGTCGGGCAGGCTTTCCTTGCACTTCTTGAACACCTTTTCCGATGGGTCTCGTTCACCTCGTCCTCTTCGGCGCGCTCGCCGGGCTCGGCCTGGGCCAGGACTGTCCCATCCTGGGCCCGGCGTATCCGGAGATCGACCCCGGCTCCTCGGCCGCGTTCGGCGCTGCCAAGACCGCCATCGAGGATGAGATTACCAAGGCCCTTGCCGGCGGGCAGCTGGACAAGGGTACCTACTTCGGCATCCAAGTCTTCTCTCGGAACTCGGACAAGACGCTGTACGAAAAGTACTACGGGCCGTCGGTCGGCCCCGACACGCTCTACCGCATCGCCAGCATCTCCAAGGTCGTGAGCGTGTACACGACCTTGTCCGAGCTGGGAGACAAGTACTGGAGTGAGCCGGTGACCAAGTACATCCCGGAGCTTGCCGCGCTCAAGGTGCAGAACCCGGTCGACGACATCGACTGGTCCGAGGTCACGCTCGGCGCGCTGGTCAGCCACATGGGCGGCATTGCGCGGGACTGTAGGCATGCTCTATCCTGTGCATTGGACACGCTAACAGCGGCAGATGCGCTCGGCGACATCTCTCCTTTCCTCCCGCAAGGCGCCCCCGGGCTGCCGGTCTTGAATGCGTCCCAGCAGGTGCAGTGCGGCACCGGCGCGGTGAGAGCCTGCACGAGGGCGGGTACGTAGCGAGAATGCCGTCGTAGGGCCGGACTGACGTGTGGCAGAGTCGTTTGACATGATCTCCCGGTCGTATCCCATCTCGCCCAGCTACCACACCCCGGCGTACTCCAACATGGCCTTCCAGTTGTTGGCTTATGCCGTCGAGAAGATCACCGGCAAGGCGTTTTCCAGCCTCGTCGAGAAGAATCTGCTGAAGCCGCTCAAACTCACCCGGACGTTCCTCACCAAGCCAAATGACACCAACGCTATTCTCGTCGACGGCTGGGACACCGAGTTTGGCGAAGAGGCCCCGTATGTCTCCGCACCCCGTCTCTTCCCTCCTGCTAACTAAAATCAGCGCCGCGGGATACTACTCGACCGCCAACGACCTGACCAAAATCGGCCGGTCGATCCTCTCGTCTGCGCTCCTCCCGCCGCTCCAAACCCGCCAGTGGCTCCGCCCGGT
>OUNM010547380.1_pt1 | contig 31985 bp, 44 predicted proteins | sample 1769961 | NCBI WGS metagenome assembly OUNM01 (sample SAMEA3914820, study PRJEB12502) | metagenome | biome: forest; material: soil | place: USA | collected 2012-03-12 | depth 0.3 m | reverse complement strand
GTGCTCCACCACTATGTCAGCACGATCCCCTTCTACAATGCCGACGAGGCCACCGAGGCCATCAAGCCCGTCATGGGCCGCCACTACCGCGCCGACACCACCGATGGAGCTCCCGGTTTCATCAAGGCCATGTGGAAGAGCGCCCGCTGGTGCCAGTGGGTCGAGCCGACCGAGGGCGCTGAGGGCCCTGCCAAGGGTGTGCTCTTCTTCCGCAACCGCAACGGACTGGGCACTGCCCCGGCCAAGATGAAGCCCGTTGCGCAGTAAACGCGAGATGTGGCGGTGGAGGGTGCATCATCCCTTGGTGACCTGGAACCGGCGGAACCGCGCCTGCCTGGCGCTCTCCCCAGTTGACCACCCGGCCAAGCTACGTCCACGTGGCACGACAGCTCTTCCTCTCCCGCTCTGGGGCTGGACCGGCGGGCCGTCGATGTGAGGGGGAAGGTGCCTGACAAAGAGCCTTGTCTCGGCTGTGTGCCGGGTTCTGTAATGACATTGAAAAGTTCGTGTGCGTTTGTCAAGGGAGCCGCTTGGCTCAAGGTTCGGGGGTATCAGGTTTTGATGCCGAGACTGGGCTGTCGCAAAGATAGACGATAGACCTATGCACTTAATGAGACCATGCTTTGCAAGCAAGACACAGTCGGCGCTTATTGATAGTGTTCGGAGGGTGGGACATGATCCCGTATCGTATCGTCGCTGGATAAGCTGCAAAATGGCTGGGAAACAGCAGAGGAAAGCGGGCAAGCAGCTGTTGGCAGACGCTTTAAGTTTGAGGGTCCTCTGCTGCCGTTATCTGCCTGGCCTAGCCGGTCGCGTGCGCGTGGTCATCCCCGGATTCGTGTCGTCGGGTGCGGGGTGCATCAGGAAATCCAAGTTTTGACTGGGATGAGGGGAAAGGAGGCTGAAGTGGTCCCTCCAAATCCTTCCCAACTCGGCTTGATGCGCTGGGTGATGGTGCTGAGCTTGTCTGAAATCCTACCCCAAGCAGGCTTGTGTCGGCTGGTTGGACTTCAGGAGTGTGAGGGTGTTGTTCAGCCTGAACCTCAGGCTGTGTGTCGTTATTTGGGATTTTAAGCACTACATGAGGGTTGTAAACAATAGAGAGGAAGAGGACGAGGAAGAGGAATCTAAAACAGAAAATTGCAAAAACGGAAAACTAAAAGAGGAGAAATAGCAAAAGAAAGGTGAAAACGAAATCAGAGAGCAAGCCAGAGGAGAAAGACGAGGATGAAGAGAAGGGAGCAGTTGCTGATTAGCGCATTATGGGTTAGGACAATCTCATTTCTACGCACACAAGACTTCTTTGATCCGCTCGGTGTGCTGGTCAGTCTCCAGGAATACGAGACTGCCAATCCTTGGCTCTTGCTTGCCGCGTTTCATGAGACGAGAAGGAGACTGATACAATCAACTCGAGAGAACAGTGATCAAAAGGCCCATATAGACCGACAACCCCATTCAGGGAAAGATATCTCGGGGGACAATCGTCAAGCCTTAAGGACCAGCTTCGTTCTGAGGAAGGGACTCATCTTTAACGTGCGACGGAGAGTCTATCTCGGGGAACAGACGGGAGCAACAACTCTGTAAAATATTGCCCGCTGTCTTCAGCCCCTCGTGCTGCTGAAGGCCACCCGGGTAAAAAACTCTTCTATCACACCAGCACCCTCTCCCTCCTTCTCACAGCCCGTGAGGTAGGGATCAGTAACAGCTCCCACCTTCACCACTCCCTTCCTCAGCCGAAGCCATCCCCCCCGCACACTTGAGCGTGCCCATGTCGTTGGTGATGCCCTCGTCTACCGAGTTCACAGTATTAGCACGATGGTGCTTGATCATCGCCAAGGGAACGCGGCAACAACCAGAGGTGGTAGGAAGACTTACCCAGGTTGATCGTCGACCGCACCGGACCTTGACCCTTGCTCACCAGCGGACTGCAGAAGCAAGTCAAGAGGCGATCGGCCTGAACGGTGCAGTTGGTGCAGTAGTTTGAGAATTTGCCGCTGGCACACCAACCCCCTCTGTCAGCATTTCCATCCCTTCCGTTTTCATCTCGTGGTGTTCTCCCGTCTCTGCGGGCGTGCTTGACGGGGACTTAGGGAGGGTGGAAAGGGTAGGTAGGTACGTACTACACCTCCCACTGCATGTGGCCTGTCACCTGGTCGAGGCCGATGCACATGGTCAGGTCGAGCTGGTTGTCGTCGGACTGGACGGCGCTGCCGCCGGCGTCGGCCGGGGAGGGGGGCAGGGCGCAGGTGGCGCCTAGAAAGAAGTTGTGGGTGAGGCTGATGGTGGTGCAGGTGAGGGAGAAGTTGCCCGAGGTGGATGGGGTGGGTGCTGCGGTGGTGGTGGCCAGGAGGAGGGTGAAGCAGGTAACGAGGAGGTCAAGGAGTCCCATCTTTATCTTGTTTTCTTCTTCCTTCCTGAGTCCTTAGAGGGCGGGGGTGAGGGTTACGGGGTGGGAGGTGGTTTTTGAGGTCGTCGAGACGTGATCGGTGGGAGGAGAGTTGGAAGGCATGAGGAGGTTCAAGCTGGGTTTGGTGATGGCTCAAGGTGTCACGGCAATGGGTCATCTGTCTATGCTCCTTCCCGTCACCTTCAACTGCCTCCAGGTTCAGATTGATGGCGCGACGGCCGTAACTCGAGAAACTTGGGTCTTCACCTGGCACAACCAACCAGCCGGTTTCGCTTCAACATTCCCAGTTTTGCGCTCGTGAATATTCATCTTGTCAACTTTCTCTCGGGACACAGATACCGTGCTACTGGTGTTGAACGGCGGACTGGTGCAGCATCTTGATCGCTGTGGCAGTTCCACAGCAGCACAGCCGCCTCGAGGCGACCCTGCGTCTCGGTCCATCGACAACGGAACGTGGTGTATCCAGCGCTCTCGATAAAGAGTCGATCTCGCTCGTGGGCCAGGTCACCAGGACTCTGGTGCTCCAGGAGTGATCGTTGCCGACGTGCTGCATCACCCACTTTACGGCGGTGACAGAGCGACGCCGCAAGGCTGATGCTCAGTTTTCGTTGCAGGATTTTTTCTCTCAAACCTCCACGAGGCCTTCAACCGACCATCGGACTTTTTGTGCCTGGCGGCTCGTGGTTGACTCGCCGCCCGCCTCGTGTCAGCGTTCTGGTGAAGGCAGCCTCGCGAGAAGGAACAAGGCGATGACGCTGACCCGTACGGCACTTCCATGTGGTAAAACGAAACAAGGCCCGCCCAAACGGCCCGCGGCGAAGCCATCCTGGGCTCCCGGTACGGATCCGTCGGAGAACCCGGCAGAGGCTCAGGTTCTGGACTGCCGCACGGCCCACTTCGTGATGGAGCAAGAAAAAGGTTCACGCCTTCCAGGTTCTCCCCAACGGCTTGTTCCGCCCAGCACCTTGACCTACAATGCCAAGCCCTGCGTTGCCCTTCTGCAATCGAGATTGGTGTGGCCCCTCGTCATTTCCGGCCCCTGCCAAGCATGGGGCTTTGAGTGCAAAAACCGTTTTTAGCCCCTTCCAGAACGTCGAGGGGGGGACACTCGGGCGACTCGACAATCCCGCTGGAATCGGGGCTGGCATCTGGAATTCGACAAGAGTGTCCGGACGACTCTGGAGTGTGCGGAATATCGCACATCAACAAACAGAGCCGCGTCGCAGGCTTGGCTCCAGTCGTTGAAAGAGAGGCATTGGTCTCGCGTTGAGTTGTCCCTGCAGGCTGACGTGCACCCCGGGGACCCTTGTTGGCACATGCAAGCCACCCCTCGTTTTCTGGCGGAGCCCGCTGCTGAGGTTCGTTCCAGGTTCCAGTTTTCCACTTGTTTCAACCTCGACCGTGTGTGTGTGTGTGTGTGTGTGTGCTGGCAGTTGGCCCATTATCAGACCGCTGCGTATTTTCGGCGCAGCAACCTCGGGAAAAAAACTCATTCTGGTCGGGCTCGGCGCAACTTTTCGTCGTCTGGTCGTCGTCCGGTGTCTGGCCGTCCGTCATCCGGACTTGACCGCCCTCAGACTCGTGTTTCCGACTCGCCGTTTTCATCGTGATGACATGCGCTCTTCCTGCCTCTCTACTATTACTGTGTACCTGGGCGCGACTTGCGAGCCCGGCCAGGAACAGCGGTGCGCATTTGTGCCCACTCTGTACAATTCTGCCTGCTTGTCCGGCCACCGGCGGGATTCGAGATGGGGGCGTATCCATCCATCCGCCTGCGAAGAGGGCTGCTGTGCCGATCCCTAGTCGCCCGCGCATGCGATGTGGTGGTTTGCAACCTGTGGTTCCACTGTGGCCGCCGACAGCAGTCAGCCCGCTGCGACTCGGCCTCGGATGCCGGGCTGCTGCCGGACACAGCGTCCGATGCAAGAGAGGCCTGAGAGTTTGGTACTGTTCTTATCTCGGCAGGGAGCCGTGCCTCTGATATCACCATTTGGTCAAGGGAAATCGCGAATCTGGGGCCGGCCTTGTTTTTGCCTGTTTTCTGTGTTTTTGGCTTGGGTTGCGTTGCGCTAGCTCGAGCCCAAAAAGCCCAGACTCGCAGCGATCCCTTCTCCGCCTGATTTCCCATCCCGCACTCGCTGGCTCCCCCTCTCGCTTGGTGGACAGGCCCGCAAATTGGCCCCCTGCCGTCATTCGCTGCCCTCTCAGCGCTGGTTTTTCCCCTGCCCTGCCAAACCAACTCTCCCAAGTCCCGATCTTGGTCATCACGCCTTCGTTTTCCTCTCTTTGCACATAAGGCAATCGCCAGATCTGCCAGTCGCTCTTTTGCCGTCTCTCGCTCCGGTTTCTTATTCCTTGTTTTTCCTACGGTCGCCCAGTCGACTGTTTCGCTGTACATTCGCTGCCCCAGTGCATCTCCTGAAACTCGAAGCCGACCCTCGTTCTCCAGTCGGTCCCTGCATAACAACGCTCCGACGACCCCGACACGACCCCGACCGACATCCAGGCCCGGCTCAGCATTCAATCGTTCAACCGCCCATACTTGTTTATAATCCATCCGTTGTTATCATTGCGCAGGTCGTTTACTTGGCGCCGTCGCATCGCTGTCTGCGTTTCCCCGCGCCCCGGCCAATTCCTCGATCGACCGCGCAGCAACGTGAGACACCCGCTCTGGCATCCAGGGGTTAGCCGCTCGCATTCCCGTGGGATCCCCTCGACCCAGCGATCACCCACCCACCCACACCAGCACAGCATTCCCACCCGCGCTGCCGCTGCCACTCGCTGTGCGCGTGTTTTGCCCTTCGGCACCGGCCGACAGACAACAACAACAACCGCTGTGCAGCAGATCCCGCGATCACCGGAGGCGGGACCTTCACTGAACCGCGCGCGACAATAGGGGTCTTTTGCCCTGCGCCATGCCAAGATGATGATTTACGAGAGCCAGCTCCACGACGCCGTCCTGCCCGGTCCCGGCTCGCCGCCCGGCATGACGGCCTCGAAATCCTCCAAATCGTCGTCGCTCAGCTCGCTCCCCTCCGACGACGGCAGTGTGCTCGCCGACGTCAGCCACTTTGAAGACATTGGGCTTGACGACGCCCACATCGACCCGCGGAGCCTGTCCGACCAGCACATCAAGTCCGCCCCGAACCCTTACAGCCCTTCCTTCTCCTCCGATCTGCGAGCTGCCTCGAAGCGACCCGTGTCCGCCTCGACTCCCCGGCTGCAGTACTCGCGCGACTCGTCGAGGACCCGACAGCACCGTGACTCAGCACCCGTGCCCGCGCTCAAGGTACGACCGACGTTGCAGGGCTTGCAAAGCCAACTCCGAAGCCCCAATGGCCGCACTCCCAGCCTGGGGCTCCTCATGCCCGAGTCCTTCACCGGGCCTCTCCCCTTCCGCACCCTCGGCCGCAAGAATTCGCAGTCATCGTTGGGACGGAATCGGAGCCCCAGTCCGAGCCTGTCGCTCTCCCCGAGAGATCCCAACATGATGATGAAGCCACGTAGGAGCAGCTGGCAGTCGAACAGGGAGCGGAAGACGGTTCTGCAATTGGAGCTGGAGTGTGACGAGGACGACGGAGACGACATTCCCGAAGGTCTCGTCTTGGACAATGTGCCGATTTCTCCGAGGCCGCCGTCTGAACGGTCCCACAGCCGCCCTCCGTCCAAGGCTCCCTCGCCGGAGCGTGCGCCTAGGGAGAGGGTGCGCAGCGTCGGGAATGGTACACCAGCGATTGCTGTCGCACAGGGGTCGCTCCGGTCGCCAACCTGGAAGTCGGACTTGGCGCTCTCGACAATGAGTTCGGCTGCATCCAGCCGCGTTTCGAGCCCCGTTACCTCGAGGGCGAAGAGTTGGTCCGCTGCGTTGTCGGAACTGAACGCCGAGGCAAAGGCCTTGACTGAGAAGTTGGAGGAGCACGCCGAGGAGATGCAACACAAGGTGCAGCAACGTTCTAGCACCGGCTCGATTCCCAACGCAAGGAGGTCGTCGGACCCGGAGCCCAAGCCCAGGGTAAAATCAGCCCTGGCCGAGCTTCCTCCTCTGCGGCGGTCGAACATCATGATCGACCCCTTGCCCATCTCCAAGGAGAAGGAGGCCGTCCTCTCGCGCACCCGCCCCTCATGGCTCCCGCCCAAGGACCCCGCCGAGGAACGCCGCCACCTCAAGGAGTATCAGAAGATGATGACCCAAAGCCTCGAAGCCGAACGCCGTCGCCAAGCCGCCAAGCGCGCCCGCTCCGAGTGCCGCGATGTCGCCGCCGACAGCATAATGGCGATCTGGGAGCAAGACATCCTCCCCCGCTGGAACGATGCCATCCGCGAGCGCAGAACCAGGGACATGTGGTGGCGCGGCATTGCACCGCGGAGTCGCGGAGCAGTCTGGAGCCGCGCAATCGGGAATGAACTGGGCCTCACCGAGACCTCGTTCGAGGCGGCGCTCAGCCGAGCGCTCGAGGCCGAGACCAAGGCGAAGTCGGGACACGGGAGTGTTGAGGACACACGCGCCGCCGCGTGGTTCGACGCGATTAGCAAGGATGTCCAGGAGCGGACATACCCGGATCTGCGCATCTTCCAGCCCGGCGCGCCGCTCCACCAGAGCCTAGTTGACGTCTTGAGGGCTTACGCCATGTACCGGAGCGACATCGGATACGTGCCAGGCTGCAACGTGAGTTACCCTGTTTTCACTGGCATAGAGTCAAAGCTAACCCGCCCAAGACGATCGCCGCCCTCCTGCTCCTCAACCTCCCTGCACCAACCGACGCATTCATTGCCCTCGCCAATATCCTCAACCGCCCACTCCCCCTCAGCTTCTACGCCTCGGACGCCGGCGCCAAGAACTCCGCCTACAACCTCGTCCTGCACAACCTCTCCCAAAAATCCCCCGCCCTCCACCAACACCTCGTCAACATGCCCGACCACAACGCCGACCTCCTCCTCGAGCCCCTCTTCACGGGCCTCTTCACCCGCCACCTCGCGCTGGACGAGGCCACCCGCCTCTGGGACGTCTACGTCTTCGAGGGCGACGCGCTGCTCGTCCGCGCGGGCGTCGCGCTGCTCCTGCAGAAGGAGATGGCGCTGCTGGGCACGCGGTCGGTCGCCGACGTCCAGGCTGCCCTGGGCGTCGTCACGCCCGAGGGCGAGGCCAAGAGCCCCCGCGCCGTGGGCGGGAATGGCGAGGAGGAGCGCTGGATGGTGGCGGTTAGGGAGGCGGGGAAGGCTTGAGCCGCTTCTCTCTCTGTCTTTCTCTCGCGCCCTCTTTCTATCGACTTCACTCACGCTTGTTGGCGGCAGGGACTTAATAGCGGCAACAACAAACGGTACATAACATACATCCATCCATATACAACAGCGAACAAACTTTCAGGCGTCATCAGCGGGGCAGGGGTTTTTGAACCCCTTGGTTTTGGGATTTTGGGCGGCGGCGACATTGGCCTTGCTTGCTTGCCCTGCTCTTCGTTTCCGCTACGGAAATTGATGGGTTTTCTGGGCATGCCACTTTTTTTCCCTCTTTCTGTTTTTGTCTTGTGCGACATCTTAACTTCATTCTATCGCCCTCCTCTTTTGTCGCTGGCTGGGTGCTCATGATGGGCATCTGGCTTGGTTTATTGTCTATAACTTAATATTCGACGGTTTCTGGCCGCCTGGCGTGGCTGTTGGTGTAGTGGATTTGGGGTTGTTTGGATTCGTGTTGTGAGAGGGGGAAAGGAAGGGGTTGAGTTGGCCCAGTGGGTGGAATGGGCCAAAGGAAGGGGTTATACTTTGGATCGAGGGAGGTGATGTTGTTGTATACAGTGTTGGACTCTTGAAATGAGAGCGATGGTTTCGGTGTGCTCCTATGGTGCTCTGTGATGACTGTGCTGTGCTGTGCTCTGCTCCTCATGATAGTGGTGGCAAGGGGTCTGTGATGTCTGTCAAACATCCTCCCGTGCTTGCTGCGGCTAGGAGACTATTGTCATCATTTCTGTCTTGATTGCGCCGCCTTGCTGTCGGCGAATAGTTGACATGGCATGACGTTAGTGCAACCTAGAACAGTCCTCACGAGTTGGCTACAGCAAAAGTCAAATATCAAGATTAGTTTCCCTTAAAGAAGCAATATACAAAGATCGAAACGCAGATAATCCAACCACCAAGTCCTCACAAACGCCATCATGTCATCCCTCTATCATTCGTTGGCACTACCAGCACCACCCATCTTTTCCAAACCGGCACCGTCCGCCGGTTCAACCACAGCCTTCACAAGGGCTAAACCCATGCCCATGCTGACCCTCATGTCTCCCAAACCAACTCAATCACCTCATCCACCGCCTTGCTCCTGTCATCCCCCGGCGCGCGATGCACATACAGCTGCCTCAACTGCTCCCCCTTGTCCACGTCCCCGTCCACCGCAGCCAAGCGGTAGCTCTTCTTCTTGTCGGCGCCAAGCCTGGGCCGGAACGGGGCATAGACAAAGTCAAACCGCTCGTCCGCCTCCTCAAACGTCGCCTCCATGCGGTCGAGGTCGATCTTATCGACTCCGTCGGCATACACGACGACGCTGTACCCGTTGGAGAGCACCGTGTCCTTGCCGAAGCGCCAGCGCTGCAGGAAGCAGTCGCCGCACACGCGCGTGATGGCCGCCATCTTGTCGACGGGCGCGTGGTACCACGACTTCCAGTGGTGCAGGCTCAGCGGGTGGCGGCCGCTCTCGAACCACCCGGACGCGTCGCCCATGATGTCGTGCTGGTTGAGCCCGTCGACGAGGGTGAGCTTGGTCGTGCTGTACTTGTACACGCAGTCCTTCATCATGCCGTCGCCGCTGGGGATGGTCGTCTCACGGATGCACTCTTCGAGGTGCGGGTCCAGCTGCTTGGCGAGGGGCATGGACACGAAGACGCCCGCGCCGCCGTACGCCATCCACCCCCAGATCTTGTTGCTCACCCAGTTGTCGGCCAGGGCGCCCAGCCAGCGCGGCTTGGTGTGATCGTGCTCGTGGAGGGTTGTGCTTAGCGGGTGGAGCGCCGGGAAGAAGGTGTCGTCGTCGAGGATACCGAGCCACTGCGTTTGCGGGGTTGCGAGCTGGAACATGTCGCGGAGCAGGAGGAAGTGAAGCTGCTCAACGGCCGCAGGGGTGGAGAGTTTGGCGTCTGCGGGGGTATCGAGGCGGGGAAGGGAGGTCTTGAGCTTGGGCGGGATGAAGGTGGCGTTGATGTTGAGCTTGCGGAATTCGGCCTCGAGGGCGGGCAGATTGGATTGGCTGCTGAGGCCGTCGGCGTCGGCGACGACGGCGACGAGTTGCGCGCCCGAGTTGGAGAGCCAGGTCGCAAAGGCTGGGAGTGCATCGGCGAGGCGTTCGAACGAGGTTGCCACGCCGAACATGAGGTGCCCGTACTGGTCCTCTGTGCGAGGGTATGCGGCGGGCACTTCGAGTGATAAGGGCTCGCAAGGTGGAGGGGTGAGCTTTGCGCAGTCGGCAGTCAGGTCGAGCTTCGTGGTGCCGCTGAAGAGCGGCTTGGTGACGGTAGTGACGGCATCGCGATCGGCGTTGCCGTACACGGGCTTGATGCAGCGGCGGGTATATAGAATGTGGCTGGACAAGTCGAGTCCTTTGCTGCGCAGGAGCGACAACTCTCCCTTGCACTCGTCCGAGGCAGAGGGCGGTGGAGGTTTGCTGCTGCTGTCCGGCGAAGGATTTGTTGTCGCCGCCGGTGGCGGACTTGGAGTGTCATGGTGCCAGCTCTCGGTCAGATGTGAAAAGGCCCCGGGGGGGGCGTTGTGAAGTCGCTGGCTAGTCAGGAGGAGGATGGTCAGGAGGGCCGCGACCACGACGGCGAGGTACCCTCTCGAAGAACATTGGTGGCTGCGCATCATGGCAGCGGCATGTCTGACAATGGGCGACGATCCGGCGGCAGCGAGCCCAATAAGCTCGGGGGGCACGGAAGTTGGGCTGCGGGCTGTGGTGGTGATGTCTCGCGCACGGCCAGAGGCGGCGAGGAAAGCCCGAGGATAAGTGAGGTTCGACTCGGGGCGCAGCGTGACGACGACTTCTGCAAGGGCCGAGTGTGTGGGTTGCCGACAAGCCTCGTCAGGCTCTTCTGGGTAAACGGGAGCGAGGCGGAACAAGGTACGTTATGGCGATCGAAGGCTGGCAACCACAATTCACGTTATGGCCGTTGTGGCATCTACCCTTCGGCGTGTGTGAGGTTCGACAAACGGAGAGGATCTGGTCGCGGTTCAAAGTTTGCACGCGCTGACAGACTGGCCTCCTGTCTGTGTCTCCCGTGTCCCCCACGACTCGCGCATGCACACACCATTTTCGCCGCTCCAGACTCATGGAGCCAAGTCTCGATTAACCTTAGCTCCCTGCTGCCGGAGCCAGGGTCAGCCTCCTGAGAATCCCCGGCACGCCCATTGGCGCATGCCGCAGAAGTCCAGACTGTTCACCAAGCCCAATTCAGGGATGACGGGGGCTGTGTCACACAGCAGTGGGTGGAGAAGCCCCCTGGCAAAGATGGTGCAAATCTCCAAGGGTGATTGCACGCCAAGCCGGCAGCCCCCTGGATGTGGCTTGATCGGTGGAGTTCGCAACCTCGTACTGAAACCTGAGTGCTGCAGTGAGCTTTGCTGTGTCATCATCGGTGCTCTTCCGTGCCAATATTTTAGGGTTTCTCATTGAAGAACAAGCCGCCAGTCAGCCCGTTCATGACGCCGGCGTCTTATGCGCAAACCGCGCATGTACGAATACGATGTGCAAAGCCGCCTGCAATGATCATCCTGCTTCGTGGCGAGGACATAACGGGCCGAATCTCGAATGATGGATCACAAGTCGTCATGGGTGGGTCGAGAAATGGGACATCGACGATGGCGTGGAACTGTTGTGCGACTGCTGGTTTTCGGCGGGGCAATAAGGTACAGCTCTAGACAGGCTCGACACGTTACAAGGTCCACTCCGGACACGTCCTGCACCGCCGGCGCGGCAGTAGAAGTCCGCCGACTTGGCGGGCGTAACGCCAACCCGGCAACTGATATCTCAGAAGTAGTTGGCCAGGTCGATGTGGCCGTCAGTATCGAGCAGCGGAAACAGATTCAGTGCGCCAAAGGTCTGCTCAGCATCGGCGTTGAGAGATCCGCCCATGAGCGAGAAGTCCGGTGTTCTGGGGAGGGTATCGGTTAGTCCGAGAAAGGTCGACTCGAAGTCAAAGCTGAACCGCGGCTCGTCGCCGTCGACATGCCCCGAGCATGCTTTCTCCGAACTCTCCGCGCCCTTCTGGGGACTTTCAGAATCCCAGCTTCCGGACAACGCCCGGCCGCGGGTGTTGTTGTGGCGAGGGGACGTCCGGGGTATGAGACCAAAAAGCTGAGAGGAACTCTCAGTTCTCTGCTGCCGCTCTTGGGTCTCTTTTCTCTCCAGGTGCTGGAGGGCAGCTGCGAGTAGCGACTTGGCAATGAGCGAGTACTGCACGGCGTGGGCATCGGCTTGAGCAAAGTACTCGAGGGCGGTGATGGAGGCGCGGCAGTGCTTCTCGATGATGCGGCCGAACCCACCCATGAGACCGACGCCCAGCACGAGAGACGCGGCAAAGAGCCAGGAGCTAGGGCAAGGGTAAGCCACTCGGAGACAAATCCAGGAGCACAACCGAGAACTTACACGATCACCGGGGCGCGGCGAGTCATCAAGCCTCGCTCGATCAGACTTTGAACGGGCTCCACCATGAGGATGGCCGCGTCGATACAGGCGTCTGCGAGTTTAGACTTGCCCGTCATGCCACCTCCCGCGGAGGAGCCCAGTTCGGACAGCCTGCGATGCAGCTCAACCATGAGGAATGGCCGGGAGACGAGAATGACGGCATAGTAGTATGATGAGAGTATCTGGCAGGCACCGTTGACCATTCCAGGCTGGCTCTCGGACGAAGTCCCGGCTATGACATCCTTAAGCCGGTGTAACCACCGCGTCGACCACTCCCGGAGCTCGCGCGAGATTCCCTCGGTCAACCGCGGCGAGATCTTGCGGCGTGAGTAGACCTCCAGGACGATGGCTTCGGTGACGAGAAAAATCTGGGCTGATGCGTTTAGGAGGTCGAACTCCTCGTGGCCGGTTTCGTCCTGCGCCCTGTACGGCACGGTGCAGTCAAAATCCGAGGTTGCCGGCGGGCGTCCCATAGATGTGCTGAGAAACAGGTCCAGCACCCGCAGGCTCTTCCACAGGCGGTCCCGCTGCCGGTGAACCTCGGAACCAAACCTGGCGTTAACAGCGGTCCGGTGGATGCCGATGGAGTAGGCTGCTCGGGCGGCGATGCCGAAGAACAGGAAGGCGCCGTTGATCTGGCAAGTGCCGAGTGAGTAGAAGGTGATGAGGATGAAGACCTGGACACTGGCCACTCCCAGGTTGCCGCCCAGACTTGCGAAGGCAAGGTTGCGGGCATGGTCGAAGTACTGCTGGGCAAGGAGCTCATCCGATTTCTGGCAGCCAATGGCGAGAACCAGGTAGTTCACAGCCATCGGCACTTGGGGTGTCTTGTCCCGCGGGCGGGTGTCCTCAACCCACGAGGTGATGTCATTGGTCAGACGGCTGTTGTCGAACAAGTCGATCAGCCCTGCGGTCACGTCGAGGTAGGCCGACACGGTCTGGCCGATGGGCACTTTCACTGCCGGTGGGTCGGCCCCGAAGGCTCCAGAGGCGAAAGAGCGCGAGTAGACATTCTCCAACGCCGTGTAGCCACTGGTCTCGGGAGCAAAGGCATTGGCATCCACCATGCCCGTGACAAGCCTCCTAACGGTTTGGAAGAAGGACAGTGGCGCGCAATCCCCGATGAAGACAAGCTTCCCCTGAGCATCGCAAAGCAGACGTGCCTCACGAGGGACTTCGGTTTCTTCGTGTTCCTCGAGGGCCACAAAGACAGTGTCTCGGGCTTGGCGGTCCGGAGTCTGGTGTGTGTGCAGAGTGGGTGCAGCGGGTGCCAACAGGACGGTTCCCGGAGAGGGCGAGGCCACGGCCGGGACGGAATGGGACGGGCGTGGCGTTGGTGTGGGCGTTAGTGTCGGGTGGTGGGTTGAAGGGTTCGAGTGTTGCCGGCTGAGCTGATGGCTGTGTTGGTGTTGAAGGCTATGTTGACGGCCGTGTCTTGATGGCATGGAATGCGCAGACGACGACGGAGAGGCGCGGTCCTGGACGGGGATGTCGGCGAGGTCGTCGGGGCGGGGCCGCGGCCGGCGTCGGGGAGCCGTGTACCGGCAATTGCCGGGCTGCCGCCGCCGCACGCAGTATCCGCAGGGCTGCGCGCCGCTGCATTTGATCTTGCGCAACTTGCACAGGTCGCAGGCATTGGCCACGCGGGCGCGGATCGACCGTGTCTCCATTGCAGAAAAAGAAATGAAAATGAGGGGAGATCTAGGTAACTACCTTAGGTAGTCAATTGCTAAGATGAGAAGGGAGCCGGGATGACGGGAGCGTCAAAGAGCAGCAGCAGGAAGGACTGCGCTTTGAGCCGGCCCCGCTTGTGACGTCCGAAGCCGAAGCAAGGCGGCAGGCGCACCACCGGCCTTGGGCCCTTGGCTGCCACTCTTTTCCCTGAGGCCCCTCCGTCTCTCCTTCGCACCGTGACCACAACTGCTGCTGTTTTCCCAACCCAGTGCCTGCCTAATCACCCAGACAAGAAAAAAGGAGAAAGAGAAAGAGAACAGTCAGCCTGGCTACCGCAGCGGGGCCCCGGGGCGGGGAACAACCGTAGTTACAGGGGGTTACCGCAGTTCTAGAAAGTTTGACAGTTTCTATAAGTACGGTTGTCCTGAAAAGTACGGTTGCTCCTCAAAGTACGGTTGTTCGCTCGGATTATATAAGCGCGCTAGCCTACGCCTCCAGCCTGCACTATAGGGCTTCCAGATCACTAGATTACAGTAGAGGGCTTCCAGGCGACCAGACTCCAGACGGGAGCTTCTAGGCCACCACCCACCCATGCCACCCTGCCGCACCCACCCTGCCACGCCCTGCCACCACCCGCCCTGCCGTCGCCGCCAGGCAAATCAGTCAATTAAACCAATGATTATAATCGCGGTTGCTTACCTGGTTGATTGATACAGGCAGCGTTGATGCGGGCGGCGTTGATGTGGGTGTTGTTGATGCGGGCGGGTGTTGTTGATGCGGCCAGGTGTTGATGCGGCCAAGTGTTGATGCGGAGGATGTTTGTTGATAGTTCGAAGTTCAGGTCTGTAAGTTCAGGTCTTCGATCTGAATTTAAGTCTGCCAGGCTTGAAATCAGCTAGTTCTGCCAGTTCGAGGAAGTCGAACCTCTTGCTCTTGCCATATTAGACACTCTTTGGCAGCCGAGCCTAAGAATATAGAGGGTCAGGGCCTATAATAGTAGGGCATGCGAACAACCGTACTTTGAGGGACAACCGTACTTTGCTACATCTACGGTTGTCTCCCCCCACAGTTTCCCACTACGGTAGGTACCTTACATATTCTCGTCGACACGGTGGTCAAAGAGACCGACTTCCGTTTGCTCACTCCCCATAGATGCCAACAAAGGTCTCGTCCTCGCCAAACACCATCTTGTACGCCGCCCTCGCGTAGCCCTCTGCGGGCACCACCAACTCAGGCGCCGTCAGCCGATACGCATCGCGCAAAAACGCCCAACACTCCACCACACCATCCATCATCAACCCCCACTGCAGGACCTTCACCGTCCCGCCCACCCCGCCTTCGATAACGTGACCAAGCGACTCCAGCATCGCCAGGAGAAGCCTCACCTTCCGTGCCATCGGGACCTGCTCCATTTCCACCACCGCCATCAGCAGCCTCTGCATCGCCACCCACACGGCCAGCCTCGGAACCTCGCTCGCCGGCCGGGTGTACGTCGCGGCCAGGGCATCCAGCGCGGCTTCAATCTTTGCCACAGCCACACCCGTCTCCTTTCTTCCTCGGCCCTCCTGGAGGGCGGCGACCTGCTTCCGTAACCCCGTAGCGAGAGCTTCCCTCTTCCCCACCACCGCGGCGCTCGTGGACTTTTCGTCCTCGCACAGCGGGCAGTCGCACACGAAGCCCCACTGTCGCAGCAGCGTCTTGTTTCTCTGGGCGCTGTCGTCATGGGGCGGCTGGTACCACCAGGTGACCTCGGTGTTGGCGGGTAGGTCGCGGGTGGCGCGGGCGATGAGCATGTCGCCGATGAAGGCGCGGCGAGCGTTACTGGTGCAGCTGTGGTTGATGTAGGATGCCGTGGGCCAGATGCCGCAGGAGTGGAAGCCATTGTCCTCGGCGGGGGTGGAGGGCTTGGTCGGCGGGGGCTGGCCTTGGCGGCGCTTTTCCTGGTGCCAGGTGACGGTTGAGACCTGTGGACAGCCGAAGCAGTTTAGGGCGACGATGCGGCGGATGAGGAAACTGGGATACACACGGGGACGGGTCAGAACGTTGGGGTGAGAGATGGTGGTGGGAAGGAGGAGGGCCACGTACGTGTCAACCACGGGCTCTCCATCGACGTAAGTTGCATCGACGGGCTGGTATGAGCCGTGATGGAGGTCGGTAATGATGGGCATAAGAGAAGGGTTTCGGTGGAGCTTCTGGATGGTCACGTCAATCAGCTCCGAATGAGATCCCATTGTGCCTCCGTTCTCCGGGTCGACGAGCATCGTGAACCCCCCTTCCTTTTCAAAAAAGGCGTGGGTGAATGCCTTCTCACAGAAGAGGAGATCGCCGGCCTTGACCGCCTTGGTCGTGAAGAGCCCGCGGCCACGGGACCCCGATGCTTGGATGCGGACTGGGCCGATGTAGGTGGCATGATCCAAGTGCGGCGGCCGGGCACAGGCTGCCTCGTCTTGCAGCTGCTTGAACCGGTATTTCCCGTTGGCGTGTTCTGTGAGGCGGCTGATGGCGCGAGTCAGCTGGGATTTAGCTGCCATGTTGTCGGGATACGCCAGCCGGAGCTTCTTCAGAACTTCGCAGCATTCTCGGTATTGCTGAAGGCCGTAAAGCGCCTCGGCCTTGCGGAAGAGGGCCTTCTCGGCTGGCTTGTCGGCTGCGGCTGTCGCGGATTCGACATCTGAAAAAGCAGCATCATGCTGTCGGGTCTTGAGGAACGCAAGGGCCCGGTTCAGCCTGATGGTCTGAGTCTCCTCGGGCGTTGATGAGCAAGCAAGGGCCCGAGTGTAACTGGTGGCATGCAAGGTCAGTCTTCGCACAGTCAGGTTCCAGCTTTTGTCGAACCCACCACTTGATAGCAGACCGATACGCCGACAGATTGAATTGGCTGTTCCCCTCGGTCTTCCAAGCCAAGGCAGTACGATTTTGCTTGGCCGGCTCTCTTTGCCAACCGCTTGGGACTCGCTCGTCATTCTCGGCGAGAAACAGGACGTCCGACAGGTGGTCGACGCGAAGCCCGTGGTTCCCATCCGATGTCTGTTTCAAGTACGGTTCCTTGAGGATCATCACGCTCCCCATCGAGATGATATCCTCTGCGTGGCTGTCTGCGTTGTCTTTTTGGTGGTACAGCTGTACCATGAGAACATCGCCCTTCTCATCCTCCACAATGGCCATCACTGCGGTCATCCAATCTTGAGGGGTGACTGACCGAACCAGCAGATAGGTGCCTCTGTGGTGAGTCTCCAGAACCAGATCATCGATCATTGTCTTCTTGAGGTTTGAGAAGGGCTCGACACAGGGCGGATAGGGCTGCGGCACAAACGACGTCTTCACCATGTACTTAGGTTGTTTCATACTAGATCGCATAAGTTTCAGCTGGAACTGAACAATAACCTCAACACGAGGCCTTCGTGCAGGTCGCTGGCCCTTGCGGGCTTGGGCATCCTGGAGCTGTCGTTGCTGGTCGAGAAGGGATTTGACGTATTGCGGAGTGGACGATACATCGTGAAAATCCATTGCAGTTTTCGAAGCTTTGGTGCTTTGCCTTGAGGTCGGGATACTTCAAGCTCTATTTGTCGATGAGAAGTTGGCGATGATGAAGGGTGGGTTTGCGACGATGGAGGGGGAAGTTTGCCGTGGCGAGGGGAAGGGAGCCTTGCGATGGTGCCCGGCGTTGGAGGAAGATGGTTGTCGGGTACATATACCTATCAAGAGCAGTCGTGCAAACGGAACAGCCGTGCTCCATTGGGCAGCGATGCTGGGTATGCACAGATAGTTTGTTGGCCATCTACTGGTTTATTCACCCAGCTTGCAGTTCTTCTGGCTGGCTGCAGGACCTGGGAAGGCTGCCGCTGGCCGGTCAAGACGCAGCCCTCCAGGGATTCTGCATTTTCAATGAGTAACAGCGTATCTTTGTTTCGTTTGCTTGATGACTACCACAAACAGCACCACAAGACGGACTTGTCCGAGAAGTTAACTTAGACTGTACATGACTCTCAGGGAAACAGTGTGGGCGGCAGGGCGGGAGAAACGGAGACAAGGAAGAACCACAAGACTCCTGCTTTCACCCGCCAGCCAACACTCCATTCCGCAACAAGACAGAAGATAAACAAGGAGCCAGTCTCTCAGATCAATCACTGCAACGAATGATCCGTTGCATGAGACAAGACAGGCATTCCTCGACAAATGCAACTCAACTCAACCCAGGCATCCCTCAACAAACCAAACCCAACTCCGCCACTCCTCACCAACAAGTACCCGTAACCACCTCCCGTTCCTCCCCAAACAAACATCCACACACCCACATCCATCCACACTCAACCCAACGTCTTGAACAGATCCCCCGCATACTTAACCACCAGCCCAGCATACCGCTCCACCTCCTCACCTGTCGTCGCCTTCTCCATATCCTCACTGTAAATCCGCAGGCACTGCTCCATCGTCTTGCGCGCCTGCTGCATGCGCAGGGCCCGCTTGTCGCGGGCCTCCTTGCGGGCCTCCTTTTGGTGGGTCTTCTTGCGGGGCGTCTGCTCTTTGTTGGCGGTGTTGCTGTTGTTGTCTTTGGTGGCGTTGCCTGCGCCGGTGTTGTTGTCGTGGCTGTCCTTGTTCTTGTCTTTGGTTGCGCCGCGCGGGGTGGCTGCTGCGGTGGCGGTGTCGCTACCGAGAATCATCATCGGGTCCGTGGAGTCGATGCTGGTTTGGATGTCGCGCTCTTGCTCCTGCTGGTGGTGTTCGGTGATCTGGTTGGACAGGGCGCTGATGTCGCTGGAGACTTTGATGAGCGCGTTGAAGAGGATTGTGTGCCGGGCCGAGGCGCGGAGGGCGTCAAGGCCGAGGCGGGTTTGGAGCTGAGTGATGGAGTCGCGCAGGGTGGAGAGCTCCTCCTCTTTGCGGGAGGCCTGATCTGGGTTGGTGGCCAGAGCGGTGGTGAGGGTTTTGAGGTGCTTGTTGATTGCCTTGAGGGTTTTGGTGCCTGCCGGGGTCTGGAGAGCGCTGGGAAGGGGGCTGGCGTCTAGATCCATGGGAGTGGTATCGGCGATCGGAGGCTCGATGACTGGGGTTGAGTCGATCGGATTGGCTGTGGCCTCCTTGCGCTCTTTGGTCTTGTTGCGCTTCCCGGTTGTCTTGGGCTCGCTGGCCTCCTTGGACTCGCTGGCTTTCTTGGATTCACTGACTTTCTTGGGCTTACTGGCCTCCTTGAGCTTGTTGGCCTCATTGGGCTCGTTGGCCTGCTTGGGTTTATTGGCCTGCTTGAGCTCGTTGGCCTGGTTGGGCTCGTTGGTCTTGTTCGGCTCGTTGGCCTTCTTCCACTCCTTGGTCTTGAGAAAGCTCGGAAACTGGATACGTAAAGGATTGGGGTAACCCTTGGATGTGTGGTTGTCACGGGGAGCGACGGCGCTCAGAGGCTCGCTGGCCTCCTTCCGCTCTTTGTGCTTGTTGAATGGAGGGCATTGAATGCGGGGGGGGAGGCCACTGGAAGGCTCGCTGGTCTCTTTCCGCTCCTTGGTTTTATTGAAGGGCGGACACTGAATGCGGGGAGGGAGGGCATTCCGAGGCTCATTGGTTTCCTTCCCCTCAGTGGCTTTGTTGAAGGGCGGAAACTGAATGCGGGGAGGGTTCGGGTAAGCCTTGAATGTGTAGTCGGCACGGGGAGCAAGGTCGCTTAGCGGAGTAAGCTCTCCGCCTTGTTCAGCGAGCTGCTGCTCGGTATTGAAGATGGAGGGCCCTGCAACGGCTGGTATGTAATTCCCGTTGCTGAGGAATCTCTTGACTTCTCTCTTGAGCTCGGCGTCTTTGCCGCCTCTGGCCATCCGGACATTGGCCTGAATCTTGGAGCTGATGAGGGCGGTGAGATCTTTGCCGCCTTCGTTGGTGTCGTCCTCGGCTTTCAGCTGTGCCTCGTCTTGCTCGGCCAACTCCAGGACGTCGGCTCTAAGGCCATGCTTGTGGGGATGCGGAGTGATGGACCTCTGAGCGGTATACTTTTTGGTCTTGGACTTGTGGTTGATCGGAGTCTGAGGACCCGAGTTGTTCTCGATCAAGACACAGTCCTCTTGCTTGACGGGAGGGCTCGAGTCTTTCTCGCCGTTGGAGTGGCGCTTCTTGTGATTCTTGGCTCGTTTGGCACGCTTTGCGGTCGGCGACTCGTCGAGCTCATTTGAGAAGCCGCGTTTGGTCGAAGAAGGAAAGAATTTCGATTCCATGATGCCGACTCTGGTGGCTGCCGAGTCATGTTAGAATTGTGATCGAAGCCATCCATGATGTTTTGATCGCAACGGAAAACGAGGCATGATAAAAGCAGAATCGCCGGGCTCACCTGCAGCGCGACTGCTAGAGTTTTGCGAGTTTGTAAACAAGGTGGATTGAAATCAAAACGACGCAAGACTTGACAGGCTTGCTGAACGGTGCAAGTCGGTCGTGCAGTGTTGACAGAACAAAACCTGGTCGGTGGTGGAAGAGGCGAAGAACTGGGAGAAAGGAAGCCGAGAAATAGAAACCCCCGCCTTGAATTATGGAAGACAAAGTCAGTCCAGTGTGATCACCCAGAAGAAAACAGTGACTGCGGAAGTTGATGGAAAGATTTGCGAGATGGACCCGGAGAGTGACGCGGGAAACAACAACATGTTTCTCGAACCACTGAGATCAAATTCGGGCAAGGCTCGTAGCAGCGAGTGACTTCTCCAGCCGTTTCAATGCTTTGAGATAACTACCTACCCAATCAACTATTGCATGGATGGAATTACCAGCAAGTCGGTGCAGAGCTACTAAACACCTAACTAAATGTTGGGTGAGTCGGTCCAAGTTGAAGTTCAGCGTTCGGGATGAGAAAAACATCACGATTGGCATAGGAACAAGCACAGAAACAATGAAAGAGAGCCCTTGATGACTGTGGCACTTTCTCACATCTGCTCGTCACAATCGATCGTTCCAAAGGAACGTTCCCGTTGTATGAAAGCCCGTCAGGTATTAGAAATCTATGTAGTTGCGGGCTGAGGAGACTTGCTTCTCTTTTCTTGCCAAAGCAGGGTTTTTTTCTGTTCTTCAGTATCTGTACTCCATAAGAGCAAACTTGTGTCTTATCCTCAACGTCAACCTCTACATAGTACACTCGTTTCGGGGGACTGGAACAGACAGGATGTGTGGTGGTTGCCAATCTCAGGGCTCCACCTTGGCCAAGGTGGACGTTTGTTGCTGAGCCGCTCGGCTTTCGGCCCGGTTAATAGTAGTGTCGTCTTGATGTGGCAAGATGTTGTATTTCCTTTTCAGATTGAGTTCAAATTGAACTGGATAAAAGGAGAGGTTTGGCTCTTTTCGCCACCTGCTGTCTGTTTCAAGAAAGCCAAACGTGGCGCTTTGTCGGGCCATTCCGAGTTCCTGGCTCAGCCGTTGGGAATTCCATTGGAGCCGTCTGAGCCGTCCAAGCATTTCTTGTCTTGTCAAAAAGGCTTGTTTCGCTGCCAAGATGGCGGCTTGGCCAGCCAGCGATACGAACAAGCTAGAGCCGTTTGGGACAATCCCCGTATTGCTGCAGCCACACGGGCCAACGGCGTGCCTGGGTGCTGCTCCATCGGCACGCGCGCCCCGCCGCACAGCCCCATCCTCTTCTGATCCTTGCATTTTAGGGGTTGGTACGAGATGCAGGGCTGCCACACAGAAAACAGGGAGAACGCAGGGCCTGTGCTCCGAGTTTTCTGTGCGACTCGGGCCAACACCACGCTGCCGTGGGATCCCCAGTCAGCGCCCAGGGCCCTGACCAACGGAGCGGGCCTTACGTCAGGTCAGTGATCTTTACGAAGGGAGCAACCGAAAAAAAAAGACCATCTGATGCACTAAACATCTGGCAGCTCGGGTCCAGCGCCTCGAGCCACTTCCGTCGTATTCCAGACGACTGCCAGTCCTTCGCTTTGGCATTCGGCACCTTGACCCCCTCCGACCGACGCCGCAGCACCCCGACGGCGACCCGAGTCGACCATCTTTGACCCGTCCGAACCGACCCTCCCCGATCCACCTCGACCGTCCAACCCGCCGTCCGATACCCGACCTATCTCCCCGACCCTTTCCACAACCGATGCGTCTCGGCCGAGTCTGCAACAGACAGTAAACGGGCTGCAATGGCGTTCAAGGCGAGAGCGTTGCTGAGCGCCCTGCTCCTGGCAGCCACCGGCGTCAAGGTGCAGGCCGCCGGGTTGCAGGTCGACCTGGATTCGACTGGTGAGAACCCGGACACGAGGCCGCAGGGAGACAACCGCCGCTGACATCGGATAACCGCAGACTCCATCAAGGCGGCCGCCAAGATCGTCGCCGCCAACCTCTGGACGTACTACCACGGAAACGAACCCGGCCAGACGCCCGGCATCCTGCCCGGGCCGCCGCCGGGCGGTCCGTACTACTGGTGGGAGGCCGGCGCCATGTGGGGAACCCTCGTCGACTACTGGTACTACACGGGCGACGACACGTACAACGCTGAGGCCTCGCGGTCCATGGTCTTCCAGGCCGAGGCCCCCGTCAACGCCTACATGCCGCGCAACTGGACCGCCTCGCTGGGCAACGACGACCAGGGCTTCTGGGGCATGGCCGCCCTGCTCGCCGCCGAGGTCAACTTCCCGAACCCGCCCGCCGACCAGCCCCAGTGGCTCGCCCTCGCCCAGGCCGTCTTCAACACCCAGGTGCCCCGCTGGGAGATGGCCTACTGCAACGGCGGCATGCGCTGGCAGGTCGAGAGCACCAACGGCGGCTACGACTACAAAAACACCATCGCCAACGGCGTCTTCCTCAACATCGCCGCCCGCCTGGCCCGCTACACCGGCAACGACACCTACGCCCAGTGGGTCAACAAGGCGTGGGACTGGATGGAGGGTGTCGGCTACATCGACCAGGACTACAACATCTACGATGGCGGCCACATCGGCCACAACTGCACGGACATCAACCCCGTTCAGTTCTCGGCCAACGCCGCCATCCTGCTCCACGGCAGCGCCATCATGTTCAACTTTGTCCGTTCCCCCTCCTCTCTCAAACTGACACTCAAACTGACACCCCCCGCAGACCACCGGCTCCGAGTCGGACAAATGGCGCGCCCGCACCGCCGGCCTCCTGAACCACACGCTCGACCACTTCTTCCCCGACGGCATCATGGTCGAGCGCGCGTGCGAGCTCGAAGACCGCGTGCAGTGCAACGTCGACCAGCACTCCTTCAAGGGCTACATGCACCGCTCGCTGGCGACCGCCGCCGTCGTGGCGCCCTTCACGCGCGACACCGTCACCAAGTACCTGCGCTCGTCAACCGCCGGCGCCGTGACCTCGTGCAAGGCCGACGGCACCTGCGGCTTCCGCTGGACCACGGGCGACTACGACGGCGACGTGACGGGCGGGCCCGCGGGGCAGCAGATGAGCGCGCTGGCGGCGCTGTCGACCATGCTGCTCAAGCAGGAAAAGGTGCTCAACGGGCCGCTGACGAATACCACGGGCGGGACGAGCCAGGGCGACCCGAATGCCGGGCAGAAGTTCCAGGAGCTGAAGCCGTTGCGGGATGTCACGACCGGGGACAAGGCCGGCGCGTCGATTGTGACGGTGCTGGTGCTGGCGTCGTTTTTGGGGAGTGTCGTGTGGATGGGGTTGGGGATGTCGGAGGCGTAATTTAAGAGAGATAGGAGAGGGATGGGGAAGTGGGATGGGAGGGGTTTATTACTGGGTTTCTTATCTGTCTGTTTTTGTAGTATGGCGTCTGGGATATGTGCCTTGCGTTATAGGATGCGGGACTGGGCACTGTGCTTTATCTGAGGTTTCAGATTTCGGCTCGGGTCTTCTTCAAATTTATGTGCTGTTTTGCCGTGCCGTCTCTTGGCTCCCTCCGTGCTTGGTGGTTGGGTGAAATTGTGAGGCTGCTGGGCAACATCCTGTTAGGGGCTTGAGAGGGCCGGCTAAGATACGGACGGGATATCCGTTGCCGCTTTGCTCATTTGTTCTTCGTTGTTGGGCTACTCGGAGCTGTCAGGTAGGCCGGGCGTGGTTGGGGAACTTATTCTACGATTTCATGCCGTGGGTGTTGGCGGTTGTTGTTGAGAGGCCCGAATTGCCGCATTGGGTCGACCTTCTTGTCACTTTGAGGACAATGAGCTGGTGGACCGAGTACTGAGTAAAGCAGAAAGTCGATTCAGTGAAGCTATTCCTACAAAATGTCCCCAGCTCGACAAAACGTCCTCGCCGACATCACCATCCTACAAAAGTCTAGCCCAACAAAAACTGCCCTAGTCCTACACACCATCCCCAGCACTACAGAATGTCCCAGTCCTACAAATATCCCCAAGTGCCAAGTATGGAAGAATGGGAGTACCTTCATAATCCTCCGGCCATCCCACCTCTCAAGTCAAGGCTAACTCAAAGAAGCAACGCCCGGGATCTTGTTGACCGGAAGCCGAGAGCGCGATCTCGGTAAGATAATCAGCACCGTGTTCTTACATGTTGTTTTCCCTCCCCCAAACTCAAGGCTGTTTGTTATCCACGCCAGATAACTGGCTCCCATGATACTCAAGGAGAGGAAGATTGAGAGCGAGTGCTGATGGAATGTCGTTCTAATCCTGGCTCTGGGGGCGTTCCTGGCTGTTGTGTCGAGCGGGAGCGGAGAGGGGAGTGAGTTCATGACGGACCAAGGGCCACACCTTCTCTCTGAGGCCGTCAATCCAGCGCCATAGTCCAGCCACGCGATTCGATTGTTCCTCAAGCTGCCTGAGGTTCGATTCCGAGGCCTTTTCGAGGCGAGAGACTTCGGCCTTAAGACGGTTGATGCACTCTGCCTGACCCTTGGCTAGTTGCTCCAACTCCATGATTCTCCTGGTGAGACCCAATGTCGGGATTCTGTGAGAAAAGCCATGTTGATTCATGTTCTGGTCCTCTGAGTCGAGTGGCGCCTTCTCCGCTCTGAGCTTCTTCTCGAGTTCAGTGACCCGAGTCGCGAGTGTGTCGAACTCGTCACGCTCAAGTCTCTCAGGTCTGGCCGTGATGTTTGCAAAGTGAATGCGCTTGTCTGCTTTCTTTTGAGCGTTTTCAGGAACAGCAACATCGTCGTTGCGGGGCGTGTCAAGGTGGCGATTGATGATGCCTCGCTGCGTCTCGAACGGAGACGGGATATCGCTCTGCTCTTGCTTGGCATCGTCGCAGACGTGAAAGCTGAGATTGTCACGTCGACCAAGTGCCTGGACGCCCAATCCTTGGATTTCCTTACCTTTCTTGCCCCTTGAGGACTCTTGCTCCAGAAACTCAACTCTGGCATCTAAGACTTCGACCTTGGTGCCGTACTTTCCGGAGATCTTCTCTTGCACAGACAGCCTGAAATCTTGGGCATGGATCAAGTTGATGTGCTCCGCCAACATGTCCTCGCAGGCCGTCACCCGGAGGCTGGTAGAACGGTGGCTCGACTTGCTCCTCCCAGAAGATGGCGATGCCGCGTGTTGCTCAACTGCGTGGCGGTCTTCGTCTTTTTCTAGCGTCGCATGCGCAAGCCTATCTGGCGAGATTCGGGCAGTCGAGCCTTGAGCTGGTTCTGTAACCTGCAGCTGATAGTCGAATGTCTCGTCGATTTCGCGAGACTGGTTGGCGTGACGCTTAGACGGGCGGGAGTTGGGCGTCCCAGGACTCTCACTTCTCCTGCTCTTGCGCTTTCGGGTGATGTCGTCGTCGGGGCTGGTGTGAGCCAGACTGGCAGGGGACGCTCCATCCGAGTACGCCTCTTGCTTCACCACGACCTGTCCGGGATCGTGTCTCCATTCCGAGGAACTCGCGGGCACCGAGTTCTGGGTAGCAGCCCGAGAAGGGAGCACTGGTGTGTTCAACACGGTACCTGGATGATGGGCGAACTCCAGGCCGCAATTTATGAGTTCCCCTCTGTTCCACATCCCATCCCATTGCTGCTTGAGGATATTCCAGCTCAGCCTGATCCTGAGTTTTGCATCAGCCCTAGGAGGGCTTCGCTCGAGGTACGCAACCCACTCGTCAACTAGTCTCGCGAGCTCATTAGGGCAGCTTCTGGAACCCCGCAAATACAACTTTCGTGCTTGAACGAAGAGGTCTGCGATTGTCTGGGTATGTGAGATGCCGAGTTGAAGACCGAACTGCGTAGCAGTCTTCCAGAAATTGTGGGAGGGGTGATAGTCCTTGCAGAAGAGCAGTGCCCGAAACAGGAGGGCCACGTTGTTGAGTATCAGCCGGTGGTAATTGACTTTTGATGGACGTTTGGCGCTTAGCTCGCCGGTCGTATAGTCCCGTTTGTAGAGAGCGGCGACGGAAAGCTCGCATTGAGACTCGCGGGCCAGAGAAATTGTGAAGTCAAATCCACCAAGCTCCCAGAATGGCTCATGGGGCCATCTGCAGACTGGGGCGGCTGACTTCGATGCCATGGCCGTCGCTGACCAGACGGTTGCTTCGTCTAGAAGCTGTGGCTACCGGTCGCGAAGCAGTTGAATGATGTGATCGACCTAGATACCATCAGTGTCAACAATGGATGACGGAGGAGCCAAAGCCAGGATGAGGAATCGGGTGATCTGCGCCATACCTTGTTCTTGCTCGCCTTGGTTTTGGGTGTGGCCTTGGTCTTTTTGGCTTTGGTCTTTTCGGTCGAGCTCATGTGGTCGAGGGCAAGTGGTCATCCGCAAGTAGAAGGCTGGCGGAAGATGAACCAGCTTCAGAAAATCCAAGCCAAAGTTTGATGGGAATTAGTTATGAGAGTGACAGAGGAGAAAGATGGGAAAGTCGTGTGGAACAAGAAGAAGTGGTCGCGTGTCTCCCAATCCCAACAAAGATGAACCTGTTTCGCACTGCACTGGAGGTGAGAGATTCGGAGAGCAATCGGAGAAGAAATCACAAAAGAAATTCTGACCAAGAAAACAAAATCCAAACCCAAGAGCCCCGAGCCAAGCCGGCGGACATACTGTGGAAGCTGGCCGGGTAGGTGCCGAGCCGGAGTGTGGCACGATTCAGAGGATGGCTACAACTGGTGCGGAGCCGGGGATTCATTTGTTGAGCTGCGTGGAGCAGAAAGTCAATCACCTGCCTTGATGTTTCCGGGATTGCGCGGCGGCTGGGCTGGGCCTTTCTTGCGTGTCGTGGAGAGAACGTGGGAATGCAGGGACTTGGGAAGGCAGGAGCGGCATGTGAACCCATCTCCCGTCGCTGCCAACTTGAGAAACAAGCTAGGGCTAAATATTTTGCAAACAACAGCATCCTTGTTGACAGAATGAGTAAGCCAAAAGCGACATTTGGGAATGGTTCTCTCAGACAACCTGAAATGACAGAGTGCTGTTCATGCACAGTCTGAGATTCCTTCTCCCTCTTTTCTTTCGGTGTTTTTCCATTTCCCTCTTTTCCCTTCTCGGGTTGTTCTTGTTCCTTGATCGTGGCGCTTTATGATTTCAAAATTTTTTGTTCTTATGTAGCGCAGCCCCGTAACTTCCATTACATTGCAGGCCAGATGCCACTTGTTGTAGGTGTGAGTGTTCCAATGTTGACAGGACTCAGGGGCTCGGATCAGGGGGTTTGTTGACGGCAGGGGGCAGCAGTCCAGTGGTCCGTGCACAGCGTTTGTCTTGGGGCTGACTGACGTCGGCAAATCCCAGATTCGGCGTTTTGTCGGGTCAGTTCCAGACCAAACAACAGCGACGCCCGTCCGCCCACCACGGCCGCGAACGCCTCGCTCCTCTATGCGTAAGGCAAAGCAAACCCGCGATAATGGCGTCCAAGGTGAATGGCGAGACCGGTCCCTGGAATCAGGAGACCAAGGACAAGTTTGAAGGGCAGGTCTTGCACAGTGCAGTCCCTCCTCACTCTGCTCTGTCTGCATTGCTAACCTTTGGCGGAAACAGCAAGGACCGAAGCGAATATCTCGACCCATGCCAGGAGGCCGCCGCACGGAGCATTCGGTGCTTGCATCGCAACGGGGGCGACAGGTCGCTGTGCTCGGATTACTTTGAGTCAGTCACCGTCTGGGGCACCCGACGGCAGTCGTGCCTGCGCAGCGCTTTTATGCTGATGACTGGGTGATACAGGGCATACAGGGACTGCAAGAAGGCCTGGGTACGGAATGCAGCTTTGGCGGGCTTCGACTGCATGATTCATCGCTGACTCGACCTGACGTTATAGATAGAGAGGAGAAGGTCGGGGAAGCCGCCGTCTTGATGCCTACGCCAAGGTACCTAGCCAGGCCCCCCGCGCGTCAGTCACGCACCACCACTGAAGGCCGCGAGTTGTGCTCGGCCTTGAGCAGGGCGCATGCTGAGGGGTCGAGCGAGCGTGGGAGGGCAGGGAGGCCGAGATGTCCTTGTGAGGGACTGTCGATCTCGGTTGTAGAACTGCCGTGTAAAAATACTTTGTACTGTAACATTATCTCGGTCTGGAGGGCCAGTGGCTTGGGGAACAGGAAAGAGAGCAAGGGGAGGGCCTCGAAATGGGCAGGTGAAGTTGTCTCTCCCAGGCGCCCAGGCACACCAGGCTCACCTCGGTGGACCTGAGGTGGAGGTGGGGTTGCGACGCACAGACCATGCCCAACAACAACACCCCGCCAAAACGACAGCGCGGGCAACCAGGAAGTCACGAAACCTTTCTTGCTTCCACCCTGGAAGTTCCCCAAGGCTGGCACTTTTGGTCGGCAAAAGTCCAACAATTTTCTGCGGCACTGAAGAGCCGAGGCTGGCCGCTGCGAATTGCCTGTTCCTTGTGCAGGCACGGTAAACGCCGATTGAGTTCAAGGAGGAGACCCAACGCAGAGAAGCCCAAAACGAGGCGCCGTTTGCTTGTCACTTGGTGCCGACCTGCACTGAGTACTGTGGCTGGAGCTGTTGCTGTGGCGGCGGGTGGAAGACACTCAGGAGACTCACAACACACACCTCTCACACCTTTACATTTCCCGCCATGTCGTCGTACCGCTGTGGCCGCCCGGCCCTGAAGAACTCGGTCGACGTCCAGCTGCAGACGGCCTTCAGCGACGGCAACTGGTCCACCGTCGTCCGTCTCGCTGCAAAGCGGGCAGCCACACTCAAGGACCCCTACTATGAGGTGTGTATCACCCAAGACTCTGAAGGCCCAGGAGACTCACACCACCCCTGCAGGCCATCAAGATGGTTGCTCAGTCGCAGCTGGACGGCACCCTGGAAAAGTGCGCCATGCTGGTCGCCATCGACGAGCTTGTCAAGAACAAGAAGACGCCAGACATCGACACCATCGAGCTGTACGAGTGGGCCTGCGGCGACTTCTTCAACTTCGAGGTCGAGTATGCCGACACCCTCGGACCCCTGAGGGCCCGCTGGGCCAAGGCCAACCCCGCCAGCCCCCTAGCCCTGCAATGCCTCCAGTCGTGTCTGGAGAACTGGGACCTTGTCAGCGCGCAGCAGGTATGTTCTCGACTCAAACACTGTTTGACTCTGGTGAGGTCTGGTCATTGACATGCATCAGATTGCTACCAGCTTGGATAAGACCTACGCCAACACCGCCGATCGTCGGTACATGTTCTGGAATATCATTCTCACTTTTCTCCTTTCAGTATGACTCCCCTTGATGTGTGTGAACGCCCAGTCTAACACGAACAGATCAGTCCCCAGTGCACCGACGCGGGCCGCAAGGTCTACAGCCTCTTGGCCGTGAGGCAGCTCGAGCGGGCTGCTGATTTGACAGAAAACGTACGTCCCCTCCTCCTCTGCAAAGACAGCTCTGACGACCACTAGTCTGCAAAGCTGGAGACCACCGACCGAGGACTCCTGGCAGAAGAAGAGATATGCCTCTACTACCGGGTTCTGCAGAAGCTCGGCACCAAGGAGGAGGTCGTCTCCCGTCTGAAGAGTCCGAAACTTGGAGCCATTGGTCAGCTCAAAGAGGGCCGTAAGGTGCTCTTTTATGGGGTACTTGAGAAACTCGAGGCATGGGGCGAGTGGGATCTCCTCAACAACCTGTGCCGCGAGGCTTTGACGCTCGGCTTGGATGGAGGCACCGCTCCGTTCTTTGTCTGCGACTTACAGGTCTGGAAAAAGTTTGCGTCGGCCGCCAGCAAGGTGGCAGACTCAGACGGGTAAGCCACAGCCGATCTGCTGTTCTTGGGCTGCTGACCAACCACTTTTAGTGCCCTTGCCGAGGTCCAGGCCATCCTCAAGAGATACATCGATGTCAAGGACAAGGCCGGCGAGATGTACAAGAAGAATCTCAGCCTGGCGCTATTGGAGACTACCTTCCGGCTGCCTCCGTCAGCTCTGAACCCGAACCACGATAACAAAGGTTTGTCTCCGAGGGTTATCCAAATCGGCTTGTTCCTGGACCAATCGTTTGAGAGGCTATCCGCTTTTGACGATGTCAAAGGCTACGTGGCAGAGCTGGGCTTTGAAGAGATCAAGGCCCTGGTGGAGGACGTGATTCCCAAGATTCTGGATGAAGTGAGTTTACGTTTTATCCTCACACCAGCAGACACTGACCAGAACCAGGACGCGGCCAAGGCTCGGAAGATTGTTCTCAAGGCGCTGCAATCGAAGCTTCGCTACCTCCTTTCTACATGCCCGCAAACCCTCTCGCCACGGGCCTCGGTCCTTGATGGCGAAGCCCAAGATGAGCCGTTCCAGTGCCGGTTCTGTGCGAACCCGGCCTCGCTTCCCTGCGAGCACTGCTTGAAGAAGCTGGTAGCCGACGCGTCAAACACATATCAGCAAATCACTGGGGACAAGGACCTCTTGGATGCCATTCCACGCCTGGACAGGGACCCCCGCCTGGATCTGGCTCTGGTCATGGGCGCGTCCCTCCTGAAACTCTCTGGCCTGCGGCCGCGGACGTCACACACAAGCCAGTCGCTGTGGCAAGACGTTGATACCAGCCAATTTCTCCAGGCCGTGCTGCTGCTGGACACTCAGCTGAAAGAGACACCCGGCGACACCGAGCTCCGACTGCTGCTGGTTCAGCTGTACTTGCTGCTTGGGTGTGCATCGTATGCCTACCAACTGTGGACACCCCTCGACGTTAAGCGGACCATCCAAGACTCGCTGAGCCCGCTCTTCTTCGACAGGATATCCACCGTGTCCCCGGGATTGTTCCAGGGACCTCGTCCGGTGATGGGACCTCTGCGCACATTCTACGAGTACAGTCTAGGGGGAAAAGCACCGATACGGATGTGGGATGCCTTCTCGGCTGGGAGCTACACCAGCATCCTCGACATGACCGAGTTTGATGGCAATCTGCGAAGGAGCTGCACGCTAATGATGACACTGGTCGAGGAGAGACGGGCGACCAGGTGCTACGGCGGGAAGTTGGATTGCGAGATTGAGGAGCTTATCCTGACAGGTCAGTCTCTTATGTGTTTCTGTTGATGTCTGCTAACAACCACAGAAAACTTTGACGACAACACCACCTTTGTCGGCAAGACCGACTACGGGCCGTTTCTCAGCCTGGAAAGCCTTCATGGTCCCCCAATCCAGGAATACCTCCGTCTTGGCCCCGGCCTCTCGGTAAGCCATTCCCTCCATATCCGTCGTTGAGTTGCTAACGCTCCCGTAGAACGAACGCTCCCACCTCGGTTTTCTCTCAGAACAGTACCTTGACCTCCTCGGCTACAAGCCCCCGAAAGACTACAAGCCCGCCAAAGCACACGACGTCGCCCTCCGCGACCGCGAGTACACGCTCGAAACGCTCTCCCGACTGAGCTCCTCACTAACCGACTTCCTCCACCTCCCCACCACGCCATCCTTGCTCACCGCGTCCGAAACAAGCTACTACACGACCCTCTCCCTCCTCGCCGCAGCGCTGCTCATCTCCCTATCCACCCCGCGCGCCGACGCCCTCCCCAAAACCCTCTCCCTGCTCACCAAATCCATCAAGACCGCCCTCTTTACTCTCCGCACCACCACCCTCCCCTCGTTGCCCTCTTCAGCAACAACCCCAAAATCAACACTCAACATCCTCACCTCCCTTACTTCTTTTCCTAATCTCTCCGCCCTGCACGCAACCGCACTGGCAGTAAAGCACTCGGCGGCGTTCGTGCAAGGCTTCCACGAGCGGGAGCTGGCACACGATCGGAGCGGACGCACGGGCGTGCACAAGGATGCGCTGGTGGAGATGAAGGTGCTCGGTGATGTTGCAGGGAAGGCCGTGTTGGAGGTCAAGGGGCAAGTGCAGAGGTTGAAGGAGGGGCTTGGGGAGGGAGGTTGGTTGGATCGGGTTTTGGATTTGGTTTTTGGGGAGGAGGATGGAGATCAGGGAGAGGGCGAGGGAGTGGTGGCGGGTGTTGTTGGG
>OUNM010177255.1_pt1 | contig 32002 bp, 21 predicted proteins | sample 1769961 | NCBI WGS metagenome assembly OUNM01 (sample SAMEA3914820, study PRJEB12502) | metagenome | biome: forest; material: soil | place: USA | collected 2012-03-12 | depth 0.3 m | reverse complement strand
TCCTAGAGCACTGTTGTTTGCACGGTAAAATGACGACAAAGTCATCAACCGAGCACGACGAGGCCGCTCGGGTGGTCAGCAGGGCCGTTTTGATAGGCCCGCTCAGATATCACGACGATTGACTCCCGTCCTTGTAACTGGCCGATCGTGTGTGCCTTCGATGGCGAGAGGGTGTGAGGCCTGGTCCGCGTTGGCCTCCACCAGTTCATCCGTCGGGGATGGCATTGGATGGAGCGGATGACGACGGATGGCGATCGGGCCCAAACTCCAGGTCGTTTTCTGTGTTGTCAGCGGCAACGTTGCAGCCACCGTACCGTCTTGGGGTTCCAATGCCCAGTGTCAAGAACCTAAGATATTGGCATGTGTCGAGCCGGTGTCGCCTAGTAGCTCTCACAAAGATGACGCCGTGCCATACAATGCAACCTGGAATATTCTGTGCATTGGCTCTCAGTGCACCGACAACCGTTGATCGCCAGTCAACTTCTGTAGCGCACGGATTGATTGGGTGGAGCGGTTTCAGTCCGTGCTGTGGGCCGAAGAGTGCCTTATTAAAGTGGATATCGAGATCTGACGCGCCTCCGACATCTCGGCAACTCGAGCACGCGCCAATCCATGTCTCTCACCCACATCCACCCCACCACCATCAGCATGGCCGACCAGGAGCTCGACGACATCCTAGGGAAGGCCGCTCTAGGCGGCTCCATGGACTAGTAAGTGCTTGCGCGCCACAAGCTGGTTTGCGAGGCGCAATGGTTGTCTGTCGCTGACCTGGCTGCAACTGCCACAGCTCAGTCTGGCCCCAGGTGCTGCCCACCCTGCTGGCCCGCATCGAAAAGGTGAGTCGAGCCGTCAAGGTAGACGATGTATGGTGCTGTGCAATGCTAATCTGGCCGGATGGCTGCATTCTGTAGATCTCCCTTACCGAGTTTTCGATCCCAAACTTGCGGTCTCCCCATCCGGCTGCTCGACCGCCCTCCCCACGATTCCTCGCACCGCTCCCCTCCTCCGACCCCTTCGAGGCGCCAGACCAGACCGAGCCGTCGTCATCACAAGGCACAAACAAGGAAAATGCCGATCCAACTTCGCAGCAACCTCCGGCGACCGCTGCCCTCCCAAAGCCCGTCGCCGACATGCTCGACGAGATCCTGTCCGTTCTGCGCACCAACTTCACCCAACACCCCCCGCACACCATCCAGCGATTGTCTGAGTTGGTGCTGTTCCCGCGACAACACTATCGCAACCTGGTCCCCTACCTCCACGCCCTCGATCGAGTCGTCCACGTGACCAGCGGTGCCAACACGTACCCGCTCCCACCGGCGCTGCCCGAAATAGGGGCCATGTCCCTTCTGGCGAACGGGCCGGGCAGCGCGGCCGCAGGCGGCTTGTCTATCGACATAGCTGCGGCTAACACCCCCGGATCGGACGAGGCATTAGGCGGCGCGCTGCTGACGCCGATTCCATGGCTCACGAGGAGAGCAAACGGGACCGGCAGCGAGGATGGTAGCGACGCCGGCAGCTCGTCCCCATTGTCGGCGAGCGGCAACCCCACCCAGTTCCAGCTGCAGTCGCAGCAGCAGAGACAAGGCGGCCAGCTCGAAGGCCGCGTGCGGACCGAGAGCACCGAGACGATAGAAGGACCCAACGGCATCGGTAGCATCGAGACCGTTTCAGTGTCCGTCAACGGGATTCCGTCCACCGGCGCCGCCGCGGCCCTGATCACCCAACGCGCCGACCTAGTGCGGCAACAGCAGCAGCAAGCACAGGGTGGCTTGGCAGCAGAGGAAGATGCAACCATGGGCGAGAACGCCGAAGGGGAGGACGAAGACGAGATCCCGCACGCTCGCGGGCCAGAGGAGATTGGCCTCGCCGACACAGGCCCGCAGAGCGCCCTGGCGGCGAGCTACATCGCGGACGGCGGCACCCCAATGGACGTGGAGGCCATCGACGTGGAGGCTGCCGTCGGACGCAGGCTGCAATCGCCTCCAGCCCAGCAGAGCAAACGTGAGGCAGCTGACTATCTCGAACCGGAATCGCCTAGGAAGCGGAAAAAGGACGGCGAGCTTGCCAGCGGCAGCGGCGGCGACGGGGCAGACCAGGAACCGGCCGCAGAGCAGCAGCCCGACGACGTCGTCCTCTCCGATGCGGCCACCGGGACAGCCGCCACAAATTCCGCCGCGGAATCACCCAAGCCCGAAGCCGCCGCCGCCACAAACCAGTCCAGCGACATACCGTCCGTTCCCGTCGACGAGAGTGGCACGGGCGACTCGGGCAACGAAAACCAAGGCGGCTAGTGGGACTGCCTTTGCAGGTGGAAGTGCTGAGCTTGTTTATGTCCTGTTCTGGTCCAGCGATGTTTTCTGGGGGTCTCGGGGAGGTGTCGGGTTTCAGGGGCTCACAGCTGAGCCATGTTGATTTTTTTCTTCCTACACCGGCACCCAGTGTTATTTTCAGCGGGTGGGTGATCCGTAGACACACAGGAACAGGTTAGGCTGCAGCCGACAGCGGGTATCAATATATCCTCGGAAATGGATCTGTTGGTATCTCTTCTCCCTTCTCGTGTTGCAAAGCCAACCAATATCGTGCGCCAATATGCCTTCCGTCCTTCGACGGCAGGCAAATGCTGGTAAATGTACAGAAAGACACGCCTCCATCTACAGCCCCCAGACGCCCGAATTACTCCATAATCCTCGTAATACTCTCCCTCACAATAACACTATTCTGCTTCTCATCCCGCCTCACCCTGTAGAAATCGTCACAGAAGTCGCTGCACTGCATGTGCTTCAGGAACTCCTCGTCGTGCGTGATGACGATGAGCTGCAGGTTGCCCTGCCCGCGGCGCGCCTTGATGATGCCGTGCAGGCTCTCGGCCAGGCTGCGGATGTTGTCGCTGTCCAGGTTGGTCGTGGGCTCGTCGAGCGCGATGAGCCCGCAGTTGATGCCGAACGACTCGGCCAGCGCCAGCCGGATGATGATGCTCGCCAGCACCTTCTGCCCGGCGCTGCACCGCCCGCGCATGTCCATCTCTGTGTCGCCCTTGACCATGGACACGCGGTAGTTGTAAGTGCGCTTGCCGGAGTTCGAGGTGGAGGCTGTGGTGGCGCTGCTGGCCTCCATGTCGGAGCGGATCTGAATCGTGTCGATGTCGGTGCCCTGGTAGGTCGCCTGCCAGAGCTCGCCGATGGTGCGGTTGATTTCCTCCATCTTGAGGGAGTGGTAGCGCATGATGGCGTGGTCGAGCGCGGCGGTGCCGCGAGCGAGGTCGTCGATGGCGGCCTTGGTGGTCTCGACTTTGATGTGGGATTCCTTGTACTTGGCCTTGGCGTTCTTGAGGTCCATGTTGTACTCTTCGTCGAGGCGGCTGAGCTCGCCGTCCTTCGTCGACAAGACGCCGGCCAGGCGGTCGCGCTCGGCCCGGATCTTGATGCGCCGCGTCTCGAGGTACCGGGCTTCTTGGGTGAGGCGGTCGTAGTCCTCTTGGGCATTGCGGGATTCGAGCTCGGCGATTTCCTGCTTGAGAGATTCGCACTCGCGCTGGTTCTTGCGGTAGGTGAGATTGTCGGCAATGTTGCGCTTCTTGACGTCGCTGTTGTCGATGTCCTTGTTCAGCTTGTTGATCTGCACCGTTAAGTCGCGCATCTCGCTCTCGATGTTTGCGATCGCCGCTTCCAGGCTGGCGATGGCGCGCTGGTTCGAGGCCAGGTTGGAAGGACCGCCGCGATCGAGGTACTCCTGGATGTCGCTGTTGATCATCTTGAGCTCGCTGGCCGTCGCCGCGACCCCGTCTCGCTCTTCTGCGATCTTCTGTTCCTTGGCTCGCCCCTGCTGGCGGGCTTCGTTGAGGGCGGCGCGAGCACTCGCGATCTCAGGCTCCAAGCGCTCTACCTCCTTGTCGGCCTCCTGAATGCCGTCGCGCAGGCGGGCCTGCTCCTCCTTGTACCGGCGGATAGACTCCTGGAGGCTCTTCTTCCGTTCCAGCTGCTGGACAGCATTGCTGATCTTGTGCCTCAGCTCGAGCTTCTCAACCTCGAGCTGCCCGGCAAGATCCTTCAGCCGTTGTCTCTCGACCGTGAGCTTGCCGAGCCTGGCTTGAGCGACCCTGGTCTGCTCCGCGCAGCTGGTTTGCTCCTCGTTGATCTCGTCGGGGCTCCTCATCGTGATGCTCGATGACTGCTGCGACCTCTCTACTTGCCTCTCGGCGTCCAGGATATCCTTGTGTGTCTGGGCGATCTTAAGGATGTGCTTGCTGAGTGCGTCCACCTCTTGTCGTTTCTCTTCGGCCTCTCTGAAAGCAAGGTCTTGGTCCTCCAAGCGACGGACGAGCTCCTCCCTCAAGGACGAAGCCGACTCCATGTCCCTGCTGAGCGTTGGCAGCTCTGACCCGAGCCGCTGATACGAGTCGTACTGAGACCGCACGGCCCTGAGGGTCTTGAGCTGCTCAGTGAAGTGGACCTGGTCTTCCATCAACTCCTGCTTGTCTTCGTCGTTGAGCTTCTTTGCGATCTTGTCCAGGAGCTTGGACCGCGCGGTGGCCTGGTCCTTGAAGTCGCGTTCGCAATAGTAGCACTTGTTGAACCGCACGGCCCGGTCCTGGATGCTCGCGTAGTGCTTCTTCATCTCATCGTACAGTTTCAAATCCGTCTCGGTCTGGCTCAGCTCGGCCTCGATGCTCTCCATCTCCTTGACGTAGTCCTCAATGGGTGGCGACTCCGGATTCCTCACGTCACTGAGCGCCTTTGCCACGGCGCGCTTGCAGCTCTCCTTCTCCGAGGACAGCTTGCCGTGCCTATCGCGCGCATTGGAGAGTTTGTACTCGGCCTGCTTGAGCTCCTGTTGCGTAGCGTCCTTTTGTTTCCTACGGTCAGCAACAACCGCGTTCTGGCGTTTGAGAGCGTCCTGGAACTCGGTCTCGATCGTCTCTGGCTGCCAATCACTTCCGAGCAACGCAGAAAGCTGCTCGCTCCACGTCTTTTTCAGAATCTCCAACTCCCGCCGCCGTTCTGTGAGCTGCTTCTTCCGCAGGTCGAGCTGAGCTCGCTCGGACGCCAGCCTGGTGCACTCGACGAGCTCTCGTGCCAGCTTGGCAGACTGTGCTTCAAGATTCCAGAGGTCGTCATTGGCTTTCTTGATCTGAGCGTCCGAGTCGGCGGCCTGCTCCTCGGCCTTCGCCGTCTCGATCCTGGCCTCAACCTCCTTCATCTCGGTCCTCAGCACGGCCTCGGCGCCCTCATCGACATCCAGGCTGCTCAGCTCGCCCTGGATCGTCGCGGATTCCTTCCCGACCGTGATGATCCGCTGGTTCGCCGACGTGCGCTCGCGGACGAGCGACGTCTTCCGGCTCTCCCGCTCCGTGATGACGGCATTCTTCTTGTCAAGCTCCTCGAGGCTGTCACGCTGCAGACGTTCCAACTCGCGTTTCTTGTCGTTGAGGATTTTCTGGATGCGTTCGTTGAAGACGGCGATGCGGCGGTCGTCGAGTTCCCCGTCGTAACCGCGGATTTCGTGACGTGTGGCAGCATCATGGACCATCTGGTCGCGGGTGACGAGCTGCCGCTCGTATTTCTCTTTGTCAGACTGGTGCTTACCCTGCTCGGCCGCCTTGGCGGTGTGCTCTGCCCGGGATGACTTGAGCCCCGCCTGCAGCTCATGAAACTGTGTGGCTCTCCTGTCCCTGTCGGCGACGGTCCTCGCAATCGTTTGCTCATACTCGTCCAGGGTGTCCCTCAGGACCTGATCCGCTTCGGGCAGCTCCTCGATGCGGCTGCGCAGCTCTCTCATGGCCTCCTGTCTGTACCTGAGTTTGTCGGTCTTGTTCTCGATGTTATTCACAATCATCTGGAAGCTGTTGGCCTGGGTCTGCTTGTCCTTGATCCTGACGGCTTCCTCGTCCATCTGTCTGGTCTGCTCGTCGAGCTTCTCACGACCCTCCAGGATGTCCCTGGCCAGTTGGGCCATGAGCTTGTCAACCCTGTCTGCCCGCTCCTTGTTCGTCTTGTCCTGGCCTTCCTGCAGCTTCAGCTCCCGCAGCTCAATTCCCTTATTCTTGCGCATGACTTTGAGGTGATCGATGACTTTGGTGTACTTCTGGGCCTCGAAGATCTCGTCAAAGCGTTTCTTGAGGGCTGCAGGCTCGCTCATGGGCCACAACGACTCATCCTGGTGACAGAAGATGACGGCATCCAGAATGGCCGGGGACACGCCCAGCTTGTCCGGTACCAGCTGGGACAGCTCGCCGACGCGGCTTGAGATGACGCGACGTTCCCCATTGTTCCGCAGCAGCAGGCTCCCTTCGTTGGCCTTCTGGCTCCTCGTATTCTTTTTCACCTGGAGGAGGATGTTGCGGGTCACCACGTATGACTCGCCCACGGTCGACCGGAACGACACCTTGACCTGCGCCCGCACATCCTTCTCGCCGGAAAGGTCGGGGTCGTTGACGAAAGCGCCACCCTTGCTGTTGGGCGGGAATTCGCCGGTGGTGGCATACTTGAGGCACTCGATGATGGTCTAGCGGGGCGTCAGCAGTCAAGTCCGAGGCCCATGTGGAGGTGCTCGGGAAGGCGACCCACCGTCTTTCCTGAGCCGTTGTAGCCGACGATCAGGGTGAGGGGCGTGTTGAAGGCGATGGTCTCCTGGTGCTGCGGTCCAAAGGAGCGTATGCCCAGAATAGAGAGCTTTTCTATCCTGGACATGGCGTTGCTGTGACGGAATCCGGCCCACGGCGGCAGAAATCGGCAGGAGTCGGGCTTATGCCATGCGCAGGAGGGCGGCCGGGCGAGGCTGAGGTCGCTTGAGTCGGGATGCGTGCGTTGTGTCGGACTGAATGGGGCGCTTCAAGGAAAAGCCGCTGTAATGTGGATTGCGGATATCTCTTGCAACAGGTAGTGCGTTGAGATCAGTCCCGGCGACTTGGGTGTGGGCGAGACGCGTGGTTGTCGCGGTTTTGCGGTGGAAGTGGCAGCCCCGAAAGCGTTGAATCGCGTCCTCACGGGACCTGGCACGCCTGCTATAGCGCGCCGGGGGGAGTTTTGAAAATGGTGACCACTAGCATTTTGCAGATGAGGGGATGATCTTGGGACGCCAAGACCCTCTTGATTGTGCCAAAACAGCCACTGTGACGGCCACTAGATTGAAATGATAAGATTGCAAAATATCGGCTTGAGTTGAGGCTGTATATGCCTACGAAAAGGTCTTCGTGACCATTTTGGCCGAATAGTATTTTGCATTGCCCTGCCCATTTTGGCTCTAAGTTCATTTTGGTCTGGCTGGGCCCTGCCAAAGCCAGCTTGCTAAGGCCAGCCTGCTAAGGCTAGCCATGCCTACTATATAGAATTTTTTATACTCCACTTTCTAAATATAGTGTATTGTGCAAACGTGCTTCTTCTTGACGTGAGGTCCTACGTTCAAATCTTGATATGATATATTTTTTTCTCTTATAAAATTATAAAATCGTGAAATTGTAAACTATAAACTTGTAAAATTGTAAACTGTAAACTTGTAAAATTGTAAAATTGTAAACTTGTATAAAAAAAAAAATTATAAATTAAGAATAATATAGCTATAAATCCTATAGTAGAATATATATAGTATAAAGATTTATTCTTTTGTTTAGATAAATATCTTTTCTATTTCTTTAAAAATTATTTTTATTTTAAATTCATTTTATAGCTATAAGACCATTTTAAAAACGAAATCATTTTGGAGTGAGGCCTGTTATACAGAGGTCTTACAGCCAAGACATTTTTGGGCCTTCAAAACGCTCCTGCTTGCCATTTTGAAAACCCCAGCAATCGCGGTGGGTCCAAGCTGTGGTGAATGTGGTGAGGCATTTATTTCCCCTTTGGGACTTGCAAGTCGAGCTTTTCTCTGTGCCCAACAAGCAAACAACACAAGCTCATGAAATAATTACACGTCGTGTCAGAGACACCCGACAAAAGAGACGAGAGGACAGCACCGAAACGGAGAATACCTCTGTGCTTTTGGAAAGGTCAGCTGAAATGTCGTCTCCCGGGTGAGCTTGGTGCGGGCCACTTGATCCCCTCCATCAGACGTATTCCCGTTGCTGTCAGCGAAAACGACGAGGGGAAGGCATTTGATGCCATTGATGCCATCCAGCTCTTCGAGCTGCTTGAGGGGGTCGTTCATTGGCACCTTAGCAGCGCAGATCGTCCACGACAGGCTCAGAGGCAGACGGCAAGCCGCCGAGTCTGCATGTGGGAGGATCCTTTCTTTCCTCTCTCTCTTCTTTTTTCAAGTCTACATCGTAACTTCTTCAGATCTCTTCACTCTCCAATTGCTTGATCTTCTTTCTTTTTATACCACTTCAACTTCTCGACTCTCTTCTTTCTAATTTCCATCTCTACAAGTGTATACCCTTTTGGCCTTCTTCTGTACAAGATCAACACTCGGATGACGGCGCACGGGATGGCCAGGCGCATGATCTGCATAGCGCCGTAGCATCCAGCAGCATGTGGGGCTTTGGAGCTCCGGGCCCGGAGCCGGCGAACCACTTTCGGCTCGCCGTGCTTCGCCAGCGGAGCCTCACGGTCCTAGTTTGGCGGCCTGACGCACGCCGGTTGGGAGATTATCGCAGGAGGCCGGACTGCAGACGCTCCTCGGTGCCTGGTTGGCGCCGAAGTTGTCTGAGCGCATATTCGCACCTCCCGGAGCGGGGAAGCCGTCAGGAGTCGGGGATAAGTAACCTCCGGAGTTGGCGCAGCGCTGAGACGGGATATGAACCACCAGACTCTCACGTCTCCTCCATGCTGACGCCCCAACAAACTACAAGCCGCTCAGCATCTCGCAGAAATGAATCCGGCCAACCCGAACCCTTACAAGCTGCCCGAGGATGCAGTCTGGCTGAGTGAGTGTGCCATAAGCCCTCGATACGAGCTACCACTAAAACCTCACGCCACCCATCAGTCACGGGCTGCTCGTCCGGCATCGGTCGCGCCATTGCGACGCTCGTGGCTAGCAAGCCCGCCCAGCGCCTGATCGCCACGGCCCGCAACCCGGCAGACCTCTCCTACCTCCCAGATGGCAACGCCAACATCCTCAAGCTCCCGCTTGATGTGACTTCCCCGGGCTCTATCAGCGCCGCCTTCGCCTCCGCGGCAGATCACTTCGGCAAGCAGGGCGGCGTCGGCAAGTTCCACGTCGACGTTGTCATCAACAATGCCGGGTACTCCCTCTCTGGCGACACCGAGTCGGCCACCGAGGAGGAGACGCACCAGCAGATGGAGACGCTCTTCTTTGGCACCGCCCGTGTGACAACGCGGGCCATTGAGGTGATGCGCCAGTCGGCCGACCGCAGGGGGGGCGTCATCTTCAACATCTCCTCGCTAGCCGGGCTGTGTGCCTTCCCGGGGCATGCCTACTACCACGCGGGCAAGTTTGCGGTTGAGGGGTTCTCGGAGAGCGTGGCGAAAGAGGTGCATCCCGATTGGAACAGTGGGTGCCCCCTCTTCTCCTCTCCTCACCCTCCCCCCTCCCGTCCTCGTGTTTCGGTAAGCGGGGCAGAGGGGGTGGATGGTATGGTGTGATGTGATTACTGATGATGATGATGGGGATGTGACAGTCAACGTGTGTATTGTTGAGCCCAGCGGTGTCAAGACCAACTTTGAGGGCCACAGCAAGGCGCGCACGCAGCCCCACCCAGCGTACGCGAGTCAGGACATGCCGGCTCGCAGGCTGGAGGCCTATGTCAATATGGGCATCAAGACGGGGGCGGGCATGATGGATCCGTCCCAGGTGGCCGAGGCCATCTACACGATCGCCAGCCGGGGAGAGCGCGTGCCCCTGCGGCTGCCGCTCGGCGCCGTGGCGTGGAAGATGGCCAAGGCCAAGTTCGAGGGTCTCGTGCAGGAATTTGAAGCCGTCAAGGACATCAGCGGCATGGGACAGCCGCTCTGAGGGAGGTTGATGGCGAGCAGGATGCGATGAACTGGTTCGTTGGGCGGCTGAGGAGGGCTGTGCTGGATACTTACAACCTGGCTGGGGGTCGATAGTTATGCGCTTATCGGAGGTTATTGACTCGCGTAATCGTCTGCATGCCTAACATTAACTGGGCTGCCAGCCATCAACCTGGAACGTCGAGCGGGGAACGGGCGCTATCTCGATCTCACTCACATTCAATCAAAGTTCCGTCGGGCCACCCAGCAGCGCACACGACACGACCATCAAATCAATCTCGACTCACGCCATTCGCGGCCTCTCACCCTCCCAATCCTCAGCGTCACATTACAATTCACACACGGCACAGGCCAGCTTCGTATGCGCCTCGGCTGGCCCATCCTCCACTGTCCGCCCCGTCGTCTCACCTGGAACGGCTCCTCCGCCCCCCGAGTACGACGGTGGCACTCGCTCGCGGCAGCCCCGGGTGAGCCTCCAGCGACCGCCCGACCGCCGAGGGAGAGCACTGGCCTGGGCAGCAGGACGCGCAGAGCACTGGCCGGGTTCAAGGGACCGCTGTGGGACTTGTCTGAGTGGACACGCTGGGTGGAGAGCTCGCCCCAAGATTCCCATGGTGCAATTCAGGAATCCCATCCCCCACTCCCATCTCCGCAGCCCCGCTCCCACCGCAGTCCCGTTGTGATCGTCGCCCTCAGCCGATGATTGACGGGGCCTAGACCAGCTGAACCGCTGCTCGCCGAACCAAGGTATGTATGTGTGTATTACCTATTCCGTCCAGCACGCCCACAGCCTCTCCGCCTCTGCTCCGCCTTGTACAGTACATGTACCGACTTCTTCCTGGTATCTGGTGTTTTGGTCTTCCCTCTTTCTTACAAGACCGCATGCATACCTCCCCCATCTCACACACACCTCCCGCGGCCGAGCTTCTGCTCTCTCCTCCTCCCGCCGCCATTCGCCGCAATGCCCACCACCTCTTTCTCCCACTCTTCTTCCTCATGCCCCTCTATCACCGCGAGCCCTTGTTGTATCTAGACCCCAGCACCAATCCTGCCCCTTGCCACCCTCCTCCAATCCACTTCAGCTCCTGGGCTGCTACCCAACCACCGAACCAACCACATACACATCCACCCCCCAGCTCTCCTCCTCATGTCTCACGGCCATCCTCAGCCCAGCCTCATGGGCTATGGGATGCCCATGGGCATGGGCCCCGACTTCTTCTCGCAGGTCCGCCTTTCGCGTCTCTTGCAGAGCATCCCGGCGCACTAACACCCTGACTGTTGGCCCGAGTAGATGAACCCCGACCCGGCCGACACATTATCGTTACTGGACAACTCCTTTTTTCTCAATTTTGACGGCACCATGTCTATGGCCTTGGATCCCACTGGGCCTCTGCCACAGCTCTTCGCTCAGCCGCCGCCGGTACACGCCTCGCTGAACGCACTGGCGGGGAGCGCCGAGCAAGCTGCCTTCTCCCCCGTCGACGATGCCACGAACAACGTGGCCAACTCTCACGCCCACGCAGGAGGCACACCTCGGGAGACGCTAGGCGCGGCAAATCCCCAGAGCGCTCTGACCGAGTTCACCAAGCGACGCAACTGGCCAACGCGGGTGGTTGAGGACCTGCAGGACTTGGTGCACATCCTGGATGCCCACATGAAGATTCGGCACGTCTCGCCAAACATCGAGTACTTGACGGGCCACCGGCCGTCGGATCTCTACGACCGGTTCATGACGGAGCTGCTGCACCCGGACGACGTGGGCGTCTTCACGTCCGAGTTCAACGAGTCGATCGCGTCGGGCGTGCCCCTGCGGCTGTTTTACAGGCTGCGGAAGAAGGACGGGGAGTACGCCGTCTTCGAGACGGTCGGACACCCTCACATTGCCGCGGCCAAGTTTGGGCCCACGCCGACCAACCAAACCCCGTTTTGCCAGGCCGTCTTCATGAGCGCCAGGCCGTATCCGACCAAGAACGCCGCCCTGCTGGATTCCTTCCTGGAGCACAAGATGGAGAACGAACGGCTTAAGCGGAAGATTGCCGAGCTCCAGCGGGAGGAGCAAGACGAGGCCGAGGAGTCGGAGCGGTCGTGGCAGCAGAGCCAAGAACCCATGCTGTCCGACAACGGCATGCGACTGGGGGTATCCCCTTTCCCGGCTATGCTGGATACCTCGATGCCCCCGCGCGAGCGGCGCATGTCTATGGACAGCAGTCCGACCGAGAGCACGCGGCGGCCCTCGATAGGCACGACGCGTGCCGACGCAATCGAGATGCTCACCGGCCTCCGGTATCAAGAGGGCGAGCGAAGCCGGGGCCTCACGACGGGCAATCCCAGCCCGGCTCTGATCACGGGAGACGTTGGGATTGCCATCCCGGTGGACCGGGACCAGCGTGCGGGAGAGAAAAAGAAGAAACTCAAGATGGCGGACGAATACGTGTGTACAGATTGCGGTAGGTTCACGACCCACGACTCGAGATAGGTGATGTCACTGACGTATCGGTCTTAGGCACGCTGGAATCTCCCGAGTGGCGCAAGGGGCCCAACGGGCCCAAGACGCTGTGCAACGCCTGCGGACTACGGTGGGCAAAGAAGGAGAAGAAGAAGAGCGCCAGTATCTCGGAGCATCCTCCAATGCCCGGGACTGCTGACACTACGAGTTGAGGGCGCTCTCGCCGCCCGAGGTTAAAGGCTGCGCACACACATGATGATACCCAGGGCATACGGGAATGCATTCAATGCATTTGGGGGGTGGCAGGGTACCAGGGCCCTGGAAGGGAGAACTGGAAATTCTTGGGGCTTTCCAAGGGGTTGGGTCGGGCGCAATCAGCGGGTCTGGGTTGATGTTTTGGGATGTACAATTCAACAAAAGATACATTGGCAAATACCGGTAGTGGCTGACTTGGAGACGCCCGAGGCTGGCATTGTGACGTCGGCGTTACCTGTTTACGAAAGAGAAGGCATTCACACTCATCACATTCTCGCCACTGCAGCCGGTGACGGAGATTTCCCGTGAACAACACACTACACATGGACGAACTGGAGATAGGAGACGGTTCCGTTACCTCGGGAAGCCCATGGCCTTGAACCGGTCACAGATTACTGTAACGAACTCGCTCAGCTCTGCAGGCCTCATTCACCCCGTTAGTGAACGGCCAGAGGGAGGCACAGCAGGGGAGAGTGGCGATCTTCCCCTCTCTCAGCTCCCCTCGTCCGTCTCCTGCATCCTTACCCCACCATAGCTCAGCTCCCCTCTCCTTGCCCCGCATCATCTCTCCTTCTTGATACCCAATTATCAACCTACATCGTTCGACTTGCCACTTTTTGTCAAGACAAACAATTAGAATCTCAAAAGGAATTGCCACGCTCGTCCAACCCACGGTTCCAGCACCCAAGGCCAAGATGGACAAGCTCTTTGGAAAGGCGGTGGAGATGTTTGGTGACGACGACGAACGTCCGCAGGGTGAGTGAACTTAGCCCCTCGCCAACCCAACATCCGACAGCTCACCAACATGTTCGATCTAGGCGGAAATGGTACGTCCAGCCAGTCCATGTAGTCGCCCCAAGATACCACAGCTCACCATGGCCGCAGTAACTCACGGCGGCGCGTACCCGGCGGGCGGTGGCGTTTCGCACGGCGGCGGCCTGGATGGCGCGGCGGCCCACGCGGCCAACAACGCGCCCGAGGACCAGGACTTTTTCGCCGGCGTCCTTGGCCAGATGCTGCAGGGCAAGCAGCCAGCGCAGCTGGCCGAGGAAGACATCGACGAGGAGGGTGCGCTCTCCCATTCCCTTCCCTCCTTCCCCTCCCACCACCTCAACCGACTAACCACAACCAGACGCAATCAAATCCCACCAGAGCTTCTTCTCCTCCTCCTCGTCCCCGACCCCCCACTCAAACCCAGCCTCAACCTCCTCCCTCGGCAGCGCCGCCGCAATGCAGGCTTTGAAGCTCTTCACCTCGTCAGACAGCCAGCAGGGCCAGGGCGGCCAGAGCCAGAGCGAGTTCGTCGGCCTGGCCATGGCCCAAGCCTCCAAGTTGTTTGACACACAGGCTGCATCGCAGGGGGGTGTGAAGGAGGGGGTCGGCAAGGAAGGGGTTGTCAGGCAGGCGGGGGAGATGGCGTTGAAGATGTATCTGAAGAGTTATGGGAAGGGTGGGAGCGGTGGTGGAGGGCAGGGGCTGGAGGGGCTCGTTGGGTTGGCGGGGAAGTTTTTGTGAAGTAGGGTTTAATACTTGGGTGCCTTAGTTTGATGCTTGCTCGCCGGAATATATGCTTTTCTTCTTCTTTCTGATAACCTAGCTGTGCCTGGCTGGGTGCTTGAAGACGAGTTGGTGCTGACGTTTGGGGCAGAACACAAGAAGGCCCAGAGTGTTAGTGGTGCTGTGATGCTTGGCTGGCCCACTTCTCTCGGAGAATTCCGCCCTCTTCCGCTGAAGCACAGAGCACATCCCACCTCGCAGCCTCGCGACGGCGCATTCCAAGCCCAACCTCCACTAGAACCAACCCAGTGCATCAATTCGAGACCATCACGACTCCAAACCACAACACCGCTCTCTCACCACCCTCACACCTCGCCAAATCCCAATCCCAACAACCAACAACCCCCTCAACGAGTCAAAATGGCCTCGGAGGAAATGGACCTCGACGAGCCGCAGCAGGCGCCCGACGGCAACAACACCAACGACGCCGACACCAGCTCGGCCAAGCTGGCCGCCATGCAGACGCACACCAAGGCGATTGCCGTGCGCTCTATCGAGGGTTGGATTGTGCTGGCGACCAACGTGCACGAGGAGGCCGACGAGGAGGCCATCCACGACAAGTTTGGCGAGTTTGGCGAGATCCGGAACGTGCATCTGAACCTGGACCGGCGGACGGGCTATGTCAAGGTATGCCCTCTGTCTGTTTGTCTGTGTGTAAGACGCCGTGGTTGGTGACTAATCCGCGTTCCGCGTTGGCTAGGGCTACGCGCTGATCGAGTACACGACCCTCGAGGAGGCCCGCGCGGCCATCGACGGCGCCGACGGCACCCAGCTGCTGGACCAGACCGTGCACGTCGACTTTGCCTTTGTGCGCCCGCCGCCGGGCAAGGGGAATGCCCGCGGCGCCGGTGGCGCGGCGCTGGGCGGTGGTGGGAGTGGTGCGGCTCGGGGGTCGAATCGTGGGGCACGCAGCGGGAGGAGTCGGAGTCGGAGTCCCGGGGCGGCCAAGGAGGAGAGAGACTGAAGGTATTACCGGTCTAGGACTGAAAGGCGCAAAACTAGAACCCGCGTTGCAAAAGGATGCGCCGATGTGTCGAGGGGAAAAGACACGTCGGCATCTTGCCATGACACACTTGAGAGTAAGCCGTCCTTTGCCTATCTGGGTTGGCCGTCGAATGCTAACCATCATACCAGGAGATTGAGGTTCGACGATCTATCGTGAGCCAGTCATTAGACAGTAACGAGCCGCCAAACAGAGGCTCCTGGAACATGCCCATCTAGCAGCCGAGGTGCTGCCCATGATTAAAGACTGAATATGTTGCGCTTAGTCAAGCAAATCACCATCAAAAGGATATAAACCGCCAAGGAACCTTATCTTCCCCTTACTCCTCCCCCACAGCCTCAGCCTCCACCACCCCCTTGTCCGCGGCCGTCCTCGCCAACCCGATCACATCCTCCCACTCCGCCGGCCTCTTCCTGCCCCCAGGATACACCTCATTCAAGTACCCCTCCCTCTCCCTCGCAAACTCCAACAGCCTCTCCTCCTCTCCCCACTCCCCCATCGCCATCAACCCCACCGGCAGCACGCCCTCCCCCTGCTTCGCCTCCACATACCCCGCGGGGAAGCTCACCGCGGGACACCCGCTGGTGTTCGCAAGCCACGTGAACGTCATGCTCCGCACCGACAGATTCCCGTCGGAGAACCCATACGCGTCGTCCCCGGCCGTGCGAGGCCACCCAGCCATCGGCGTCACGGGCGTGAACACCAGCAGGCCCGGATGCTGCGCAAACAGCCAGGCCAGATGCTGCATCACGACGGTGCGCAGCCGGCCGTAAGCTAGGTAATCGAGCGCGGGGGTATGGCCGCCCGCGCCGAGGAGGACGCGGTTGGCGGCGTTGAGGAGCGAGAGCGGGTGCGCGGGAGAGCGGGCGCGCGCGTCGAGGGCGGACTCGGTGAGGCAGGTTGCGCCGTGGGCGATCTGGGCTTCGCGGAGGTAGGGGAGGTGGATGTCGACTACTTCATAGCCGCCGCCTTGTGGCGAGGTGAGGTGCGCGAGCGTCTGGGCGAAGACGGCTTGCACGGCGGTGTCGGCGGTGGCGAGCCATTCGTGGCAGAGGCCGAGGTACTTTTTGGCCGAGGGCGCGGGCGGAACGGACACGGCGAGGACGTTCTGGCCCGGGTCGGCCGGGTTGGGCTGCGCCATGAGCCGGTAGGCAATGGTCAGGTCCGCGGCGGTCGCCGCCATGGGGCCGATCGCGCACATGGTCGAGTTCATGGTGAAGGTCCGGTTGTGTGTGGGCTTGAGGCCGTAGACGCCGCAGAAGGCCGGCGGAATGCGCGTGCTGCCACCTAAAGGGAGGGTCAGCGTGTGTCGGCCCCAGAGGCCCGGCTTGACTCACCCGCATCTGTGCCGACGGCAATGGGGACGATGCCGCCGCTGAGGGCGGATCCGGCTCCTGCGGATGACCCGCCGGTATAGTATGACTTGTTGTACCAGTTGATGGACGTTCCCGTGGATGGCTCGAGGAGGAGTTAATTCTCCATCAGTTCAGTCAGATGGGAGACGCAGACTCACGTTGCAGCCGGTCGTATCCATGCCGACCTCATGCTGGTTCATCTTGCCCATCATGATGCCGCCGGCCTCCTCCAGCTTCTCGGCCGGCCACGCCGTCTGGTCCCGGGGCTTGTTGAAGTACTCCTCCCGGTTGTCCACCCGCATGCCCATGGTCGACACGAACCCCTTCACGTCGATGTCGTCCTTGACGCCAAACGGCACCCCGTCCATGACGCCCAGCGGCCGTCCCTCGGCCCACCGCGCCGTCGAGGCCCGCGCCGAGGCCAGCACCCCCTCGACGTCCGTCTGTGTCCAGGCCACGGCGTACTTGGACTGCGGCTGCACGTCCCGCCGGATCATAGGGAGCAGGGCCTCGGCGACCTGCAGCGGTGTTATGACGCCGGACTGGTAGAGCGCGTGGTAGTCGGCTGCCGAGTGGAAGCGGCCGGCAAGGTCGGCCGACTGGGGGCTTTGGAGGTCCGAGGTGATATCGAGCATGCCCGAGGTCGGGGAGGAGGCGTCCGCCAGAGGGATCACATTAGGCTTTAGTTTTTGGGGATGTCAGGGTCAAACACGGGTCTTGCTTGGGAATCAGGCATGATCAGAACCTACGTGAGCCCGCCATTGCACGCCGTCGAGGCCGGGAGCGTCTTTGGGAGTCCCGAATTTGGCGTTGGCCCAGAGGAGCTTCTTGAGTGGTCCAATGTTTTGTACGCTAAGAAGGGGGCAGTCTGTGAGTATTCTGTGTTCAATCGGGCTGGGTATGCAGAAGGGGTCATTACATGCGAGAAACAATCACGAGTGGGAGGCCCCGAAGGGCTGGGTTCTTGTCTTCCTCGGGGCGGTACTCCAACGCGATCGCGGGCGCCTCTTTGGCGCCAGGATGGTTGGCAAATCGCCGAATGGGAGCAGCCATGGCGATCTGAAGTAGAAGTTGACTGCCGAGAATTACAATTCTTTGTTCCGAGGATGAGTTGCAAAAATGCGGTGATGTGTGTTGAGCTGAAGACGATAATCAGCCGGTGGCTTGAGAAGAGGCGCTGTCGTGGGTTTAAGAGATTAAATCCCGTCTGAGTGAGCACTAGGATTCCGCCACAGGTTTCACGGTCAAGGAAATCCGCCGAGAACGACACCAGATGGGATTCAGATCAAGCACAATGTGCTTGTGATGTGAATCGAAACATCAGCTACTTGTAGCGGAGGTTAACCTCCTAAGTTCCACCTCGAGGATAACACACCAGAAGCTTGATGGAGCTCCAGGTTCAGGGGTTCGCGTGCTCGGGCCCACTCCGACGATGTGCCTCGGCCGACAGGGGAGACGCGGCGCAGCTCGAGGTCTGGAATCTTGTTGACACAATAACGTTCCAGGCAGTTGGCAACAAGGAGGAAAGACAAGACCTCAAGCCGGACCATCTCAAACAGACGAGTATGAAAAGCGAGGTTGTTGACCCGGCCAGCCACAGTCGGTTGTGAACTTGTGTAACCACCAAGTCCAGTCAGACAAGAGCACGTGTTTCTTTCAGCTCACAGCCAGCTCTCAACTCACAGCTCACAGCCCACCGCCTCCGGTCTGAAGAGCAACGCCAGATAGATTCAAAGCTTTCACGCCTAATCTACCCAACCCCTAAGCAGCCGTCTTCATCCACTCCAGGCAAGCTCAACCACACTCAGGGAGCTCCGCCCAAATGCCCAGCCCGCCCCCATCACAACCAGACGTGATGCGATGCCACCCGTAACCCGCGAAAAGAGCGCAAAAGAGAGAACAGAAAAAAAAGGGAAATGGCCAGAAACAGCAACCGCAACACCCCATGCCCAAGAAGGGCGGAGGAGCGAGAGGGCAGGCGTGATTCCAAGATCCCTCTCAGCAGCCCTGACCGATCCAACCCAAATTCCCGAATCCAAACCCTCCTACCCACGCAATGCCATCCCAAAAACAAACTGTGCAACAGTCTGCTATCCCGAAAAAAATCCCAAAGCCCGAGCCGAAACCATGGTCTGCCGTGACGATGTAATGCTCCTTCATCCAGACCCCGACAAAACGTGGGGGTGCCCATATCCCAGAGACAGATCCGATCCCTCTAGAATCCCGATCCGAATCCGAGTTCCGTCCCAATCCGAGCCAAGACCAAAAGACCGTCATGAAAAAGAGGAAAAACTAGCATGCCGAGAGAACGATGAGAAAGAAGAGAGTTCCACCCGCCTAAGCGCCTCGCAAAATGTCGGGGTTGTCGAAAAAGGAGAGGGCCGCAAAGAAAAAAAGCCAGCCCGGCCTCCGGTTCCTGAGAGAGACAGGAACAGTCGGCCAGTGAAAACGCCTGGGAAAAACACAAATCCGGATCGCTGCCATGTTGTTGCTTTGCTTCGTGTATCCTGTTGTTGCCGTTGTTGTTCTTGGTGGTGGGGTATGGGGGATGGATGATGTGTAAATGCTGCAAGGCTGTCCGTCCAGTGGTTCGTAACGTCATCTTGGACTGGGAGAAGTCGATCCCGGTCCGGTGTGATGTCATGTCGAGTTTTATGGGTGCGTGAATGGTGGGTGGTGGTTTGGTGGATGTGAGGCTGCTTGTCAAAACTGTCTGTCTGTAGCTATCCACGCGCGTGGCCTGCTTGGTGTGGCCTGCTTGGTCCTGTTGATAACCCAAGCACTGCGCTGGAATAATGGATTCCGATGGCCGCTTACCGAGCACTGCCCATACGGAGCAGCTTGGTTCGCAGCCAGAGGAGGAAGCCCTGCCAGTACCCCTGGGTCTTGCGCTTGGCGCTGCTACCCCTCCTCGGGCGGGCCTGCTCGAAGTGCACGTCGTCGACGGTGACGCCGAAGGCGGGCGGCGTCTGGAGCGACACGGTCTCGTAGCGGCGGGCGGCAAACCCCATCGGCTTCTCCCGCTCGGCCATGGGGGTGGGCGGGTCGGTCTGGCGGCGTCTTCCGATTCCGAGGCCGAGGCCGCCGACGGGAGCGGAGAAGCCGCGGTGAGGAGGAGTCGCGTGCAGTGGGAGATCGATCCTCGACGATCGGCTGCCGCTGCCGCCGCCGGGTTCGGAAACTGTCGAGAGCCCCGTGAGCGTCTTCTTGCGGTGTGTCGGGCGGTTGGGTGGTTCGCCCTTCTCAATGCGCAACGCTTCCTTGTTGTCGCGGCGCTCGCGCTTGCGGATCATCTCGCGGTCGTACTTTTCCTCCTTGACCTTCTCGCGCTCCTCGAATTTGCGGCGGGCGGCGCGCACGTTCTCGACATGCGCGGCCGAGTCGAGCTCCGATCGACTGCGCAGGCGGGGGAATCCAGCCATGTCGAGGGATGTTCGTAGAGGAGATAATTGGGATTGTTGTGCGATAATGCTTCCGGCGCCCAAACTTCCCGTGGGCGAGTCGAGTGTATCGGTGCCAACACTGACACTGAGGCTGTGGGGGGCGTTTAGTTGGAGGTCGGAACTGCAGGTGGGAAGACTGCCCGCGGGGAGACTGCCATGCGCAAATCGTGATGTCGTTGCTGCAGCGCCCGAAACCGAGCGGCCGGTGGTAATGCGGAGGGATGGCGGATTGGAGGGAGTTTCCGTGTATGACGACGTGCGCTGGCTGTTGAGGGACGGCCGCCTGAGGTTGGACTGCGAGGCGCCGGGCGCGGGGGGTTGCGAGAAAGCTATTGTGGAGTGGGCGTGCGAGAGAGAATGAGAAGGCGGGTAGGTGGTGCTGGTGTCGAAGCCGTCGTCGTCCTCGTTCTCGGTGATGGTGGGCGAGCAGTCCCGCCCATTGTCGAATGACGCCAGCGAGTTGGCGTATGACAGCGGCGGCGTCGAGGTGCGCGGCGTCTGCGCAAAGGGATGCACGAAAGCACCGCCTCGAGGCCCGCTGCCGGCAGAGGTCTGCGAACCGGAGCGGCCGTGCTGGAACTTGAGGCTGCTTCCTCGAATGCTGCCTCCTGCGCCTGCACCCGGACCCATGGCCACAGGCATGATTCCCTCCCCGACCCCGATCCCTCCTGCGCCTGCAAATCCAAATCCAAACCCAGTGCCATCTCTCGCCTGCCCGTAGCCAAACCCTCCATCCCACCCGCCGCCGACCTCGAGCTGCTCGACCTGCTGCTCCTCCCACCCCCGATCCAGGTCCAGCGAGTTCTTTTCCGAGTGCGTGTGCGCCAACTTCTTCAGGATCGGCTTGACCATCTTCCCCCTCGCCTTGGTGATCTTGATGGCAGAGAGCCCCGATTGCCCGCCTATCGACGCCATGCTGTCGTCACTCTACTGCGGGCGGGGATGCAAGCCGACGGATGGGCCGGATGAGCCGGATGGAGACACCGCGGCTGCAGCCCGGAACAGGACACTGGTGGACGCACCGCCGCGGGAGTGACGTCCGAGAAGCCCACGGCGTGGTTCGGCGCTGCCGCCGTGTCACGAACGACACGACGAGCGGGGATTCGAGACGGCCAGGGGAGTTTTTGTGGCGAGCATTTAGAGGCGGGGCAAGGGACGGATGCGAGGGGATCTCGTTGGCGTCGTCTGGTCGTCGTCGCCGTGGCCGCGGATGGCCCGACACGCGGATCCGGAGGGAGGAGGGAGACTCAGGAGCACGCAGCACACATGCACAATGCGATGATGTCCGGGCGAGGCACGGCAGGGCACAGAGCAACAGTCGCCGATGAGACGGATACGGAGACGGAGATGGAGTTGCAGCTGGAGGTGAAGGTGGCCCGGCAATTGACGGAAGTGGACGGAAGTGGCCAGAGAATGGCGGGCGGCCACAGACAAAGAGCGACGTCGTGTCGTCGTTTGTTGGCATGAGACGGGGTTCGAGGGGGGGTAAGTGGGAGTGGTCGTGGTGGGATGACGAATTCCGTGCGACGGGACCGACAAAGCCCCGTCCGTCTCTCTCTTCAGCGGCCTGCGAACTCCCCAGCCCAGCGCCGGATCGACGAACCACACCGATTTCAGCCTCATGCCTCTTGCTCCAGCAGTCCAGCAGTGCGACTGTGGGGAAGAGGAGGGGTCAGCCAAGGCGACCCAGGGTGCCTTGCCCGGGGCTTGGGGCAGCGGTGGACCCCTGGCGCGGGGCCTGGAAGCGGGCCGTCCAGTGAGCGTCCAGTGACCGCGCAGCGAGCATCCGCTGTGCCCAGTGAGCGGTCTGCAAACCGCGTCCGTCAGCCACACGCTGCCCACGCTGTCCGCGCTGTCCCACGCCGTCCACCGTCGCGCGCCCGCCGTGATTGGCGGGGACTGCCTGGATCCGGAAAGCTGGATGGCTGAACCCCCGACGATTGGTTCTGGAACGGCCAGCTGCTGTCGACAAGGCCAGAAACACGACCAACCAACCACCCCATCACCACAAACCGACCCGGGCCATCACCGGCTGCTTTTTTTTTCTTTGTTTTTTTTCTTCAACAAGTCCTGGCCGCTGCTGTAGCGACGCGACCAGGAACAAAATAACTCAAAACCCCGTCCGACGCGGCCATCCCAGACCACCGTCCATCGCGGCGCGGCGGTCAAGCTGGGCCCCGGCCCGTCCAGGGGGGAAGGCGAGGCGATCGAGGCCAATAACGTTAGCGCCAGCCGGATGCAGCGACCATGGACTGATGGTGGGCACCGCACCCGGCCGTTCGATCCCGCTCCTCCGCCAACCTGACGCTAGCGATTCCGCCGCTTCCATCTTCCGAAGCAGCGTCGAGTCGAGAATGCGACAGCCAGATCGCCGATTGCCGCCCGTACGAACGCTGGATGCTGTCCTGATTGACCCTCCGGTCCGATCACAGACAGCCAAGCAAGCCAATCTCATGTCTGCAGGAAACCATACGAGTGCGGGAGCGAATCCAGCAACGTCAATGTCTCTCTCTCTGCCCGGTTCCGTCCGCATGCCAGCCACCAGAGAGAAACACTGATACGACCGGCGCAAGAGATCCGGACAGTACGAACGAGAGGGAGCAATCCGATCACCTCACTAAGCCCGAAATTCACCTCACTAAGTCTTCCTCGGAAGCCCGCCACCGCGGCAACCCCTCCTCCCGCAGCCTCGGCCGGCCGGCCTGCGATCTGCCCGTGCCCTGTCTCGATTCGCTCGTCTGGTTGACCGGTGTGTGGCTTGACCGTGTCTCACAGCCAACCGGACCCCGCGTTTTGACATCCTATCTTCCCGACCCCTCTTCCCCGCGAGCCAAAATAGGATGAGGCATCAGACGCCCAAAAATCGGGGTTTCACCGGCCAAAAGCTCTCCGACCCGTCGAACCCTCTGCAGCCACTTCAAGTGTTTCGGAGAGTCGGCTTGTCCCATGTTGATTTGACAAAATCTGGCCAGGGGCCGTTCCTGGTGGTCCTGGACGGTGGGGTTGGCCGGGATTCTCGGCTGATCGTCAGGAGGGCGGTGAACCGCGGGGCCGCGGCCACGGAGAAAAAAAGGCGGTGGGCACGGCGGGATGCTGCCCCGGCCCGCAGCAATCGTCAACTTCTGTTTCAGGCGAGCTTATCCTGCACTGTGCATTATGTAGTATGTGCAGAATATTCCGAGGGCTGCCAATGAGAGGAGCGGCAGTAAGCTCATTCCGGTTGCTCATCTGTTTTCGGAAAACAACTGAGATCCCGACCGGCCGACCATCCGTGATGACCAGCAATCCGCAGACCACCGTGCCTGGGGGGGGAACGCCGCTGCTGCCCTCCTTCGAAGAACTTGGAAGATAGCCCCCAAATCGAGGACTGCTTAACCCCAAGACCCGACGTGTCCGCTGGGCGCTGGACGGCCACTCGAAACAGCTATCACAGTGGCGCGCGACTTCTTTTTCGACCCGGATGAGGTCCCCGAACCCTACTACCAAAGAGTCGGTGGTGACGAGAGGAAGCCTATGTGGCATCCGCTTGCACAGTCGCCCCTAGCCAAGCCAAAAGTATCGTCTCTCAAGCTCTCTATCGATTCGCTTGATGATGGGACTGTTACTGGATGGAGACCCACGAATTCCATACCGACCCTGACGGGCTATACGACTCTACCCAGGTTCTCTATGGACCGTTGCCGAGCCTGGGCGAGACTTGGAGGACCGAGGAAGACATCTATCTATTGAAGTGTTGCGAGTTGGATCGGCCGTGGGATCGGGGGAAGACAGAACTCGTGATTAAAGCGACGGGCGATTTAGGTTTCGTCACCATACGCGACTGTATCTCGATCGTACCTGATGGCCAGGCGCGGCGACATCATCAAGACGATCAACGTAGACCCCGCCCGGGGTGGTTAACACTTTGGGCCAGAGACCAAGTTGACGGTGAGTTGGCGAGGTGCCAACGGCATCACCGTGACGGACGACGCAAGATGGATGGAGTTCCATACACGCAACCGGCCGAGCCCGTACTGTAGCGGCTTGCCTCCTTCGTCCTCCAGGCCATCATTCTCGATGCCTAAGAGCAGAGAAAACGGATGGGATCACTAAGGAACCGACTTGGAAGTCGGAGGAGGAATGAGGCTCCGCTTGGTGTGCTCTCCTTTCAGCGGCCTGGTGGTGCTCTATCCGGGTCAGGCGCTGGTTTCGAGCTGTAAGAAGCCGGAGGATTCGCTCTATGGAGTTGTAATCATAACGGGCTGTGCTCGGTTTCCATCTTCCCCAGCGTTGCTCCGTCAACGCCTTGACAGACTTCCTTCGGACTCAGTTAAGGCTTTAGAGTGGCCACCACAGGAGGCCGGAAGGCGTCGCCCAGTCTCCTTCGTTGTGATTCCTCTTCAGCGAGGGGCAGACTAGTCATAATGCCGAACAGAATTCATGACAGCCTCGAAGCGGCTGTATTGAACGTCAAGGAAACTCTGCCGAAACCTCTAGGCAGCTTTCCTATTTCTGACTCCTTAACCTGCTGCTCATGTACAACGACGAGAGTCGATCCCAATCAACCGTCAGCCAAACAAGCCAGCGCAGTATCAAAGTCCTCCTCAGCTCTCAGCGCCGCAGCAGCAGCAACCACCCTCGACTTCACTCCCGCATCATCCCTCAGCCCCTTTACATTCTCCACGCACCACAAAAGCAGCGTCCCCAACGCCTTAACATCCCCTTCATATTCCGGTGCCTCCATCCCCAAATCAATCAGCACCAGTCTCGCCTCCTCCCCCTCCCTCTGCTGCAGCACCGTGTTCCAGTACTTGATATCCCCATGAACCACACCACAATCCCTCAGCCGCCGCACCCCACGCACCACCTCCGCCAACTGCGTCACCGTCACCGAAAATCCGTCTCCGATTCCCGGTCTGGCCAGCATCTCCAGGTCCTTGCCACAAAATTGTGTCAGCACGCCGGCGACGGTGCCGTGCTTCCAGGGCGCTCGATCTCCAATCACGACTGCCAGGATCGGGACGACGCAGAACTGACTGATCATCTCGGCGTCGAGGTCCAAATCCGCAGATGGCGACAGCGGAGACGATGACAGGATGGCATCCCTAAGCGCCTCCCGCGCGCGGATCTCTCCGACGATGGTCTCGATGTCGACGTCAAACTCGACGCGCTTGAAGACGCAGTCGCGGCCGCGCCAGACACACCGGTCCGCCGAGCGGCTGATGTAGGTGAGACGCTGCAGCTCGTGGATCGGCGTGGTTGGCAGCCGGTCTGTAGGTGACGCGCCGTAGAAGAGGGACGCCCTGATGGGCCGGCTGACCAGACCGTCGCGGCGAGACTCAAAGATGGCAGGACCGTCGTGGGTGAGGAGGGAGATGGTGTTCCATGGGGGTGCTTCTCCGTGGTCGGCGTGATAGGTTTCGAGATGCCCCGCGACGGTCGCCGAGAGCCAGTCGTCGACTGGGACGTCGGGCTCGGTGACTTCCAGACGGTACCAGCGGCGGTTGGCGAGATCGTAGGCCTCGGCTGAGTAGCGCACTCCTGGGGTGATGAGATTGCCGAAAATCTCTACCACGGGTTCGTGCCAGTTTCGGTTGGGTTCCATGGCTCGGAGGAGGGGGGTCAAAAGAGACGGAGACAGAGATGAAAGTGATGAGGCGCAGGAGGTCTCTGGCAAACCACGTGATTAGTGTTGGGGTCTTGGCCCGATGCTCGAGGGCCGTCCGGCCGGGGCTGTGGGTGGCATCGTGGGCAGGTCCGTTCGGCACGCGTTGAACGTTATCACACTTGTTATCACCAGTAGAGCCGGCCGACCAAGAATATGGATAAGAGAAAACTAAATCATAGACTGGCAAAGTGTTCAAGTTTCTGTCAACTTCCCGCCATCGCTCCTCGAAGTCGCCCCCGGGACGCCCACGGTTCTTGGTTGGGTTTCCGTGCTTCCAACCGTGTCGAGGAGATTGCCCCCGGGCATCTTCGAGGTGCTCTCTGGTGTTCTTTGTTTCTCTCTCGATGATAAAAACTGTCAAGCAATTCAAGCGACTGTTATCATGGTGTTAGTCGCGAGTGTTACGAGTCAAGGTTTTTGAGATCTGGTCAGGCGTTTATATCATAGTCACCACCAGCCAAGCCCCAAGTTGAGCCCCTCGTGTTGTTTGAACCAAGGTGGTGGTTTGGAACATCAGTTACCGTGCCCTATACTCCTCGACGCGCCCACGGGAGTCGTCGTAAAGAACGTTGGGGTCGGGACCCGCCCTCGGGCCGCAGAAAGGGGCTTTGGTTCCGGCGAAACCTACATGGCTTCCTGGCCAGTGGCACCAGTCACGCAAACAGAAAGAAGAAAGGAAAGGGCCGCTCCGTCTCGGCTCGTCTATCCTTTCTCCACGCCATGGTACTTTCTCCACGCCATGGCTCGGTTGTCGGGCAGAGGCGTAGGATAGAAACGGTGACCAACCAGCCGCTGCCCGTCGGAGCGCGGACCCGGCTCACCGTCAAACCGCCCAAGGAGCGGCCCTCGACAAGCGCTGGAAGTTCTGATGGAGCTTACTGTGGGCACGACGCCCCTGGTTTGCCGCCATCCCGACGCCACTGGCGTGCCAGCCCATCTGGAATGGGAGGTTGCCCCTGCTACTGGCCCAGCACGCCCAGGTACCTTGCGAGTCGAGGGGGGTGAGCGGATCGTGTCGCGCCGGGACATGTCCTGGCATGCCAGCAGGGTCGGTGATCGACTGGTGTGATAGGGACGTCCTTGGTCGCCAATGATGTTCCAGGACGGAGACGGGGCAAGCTTACCGTCCCACGGACAGAGACTCAAGGGCACCCCGAATCTGGCCTCATACCCGCCGAGCCGTTATCTCTGCGGCGCGGCGCCATAAAAGGGATACGAAGGATGAGTCCTGTGATAACCGGGCCCAGATGCCAGACGACGCCGCCACGCTCTGGTATGGAGGCTCAAGGATGAAGGAGTGGCTCCGGGTCCCTGGAGAGGCTTCAGCTTTGATCCAATTCTCGACTGTGGGGTGTCCTAAGAGCACTCCTGTGTACCTCGAACGCCTTTGAAACGGCTTTTGCACCCCATCGCCCGTGTGACTGGCTGCCTATCACTCAACTTCTGGTTGTCGGCGATGGTTCTAGAACCCACGACGGGCGGGGTAGCTCGATACAAGACGCCGGGCTTGATGATCAGAACCAAGAGGAGCTGAAGTGGCAACGCTCACCCTGCAGCAGTCCGAGTATTGGTGAAGAAGGCGTGCCGAGATATGCGGATTTAGACCGGGGGCTGCGAGATGGATGGAAACGCACGCCTTCAGCCTCCACACCACGATGTTAGGGGCCAACCACAAGATTCCTCTCGGGAATTACAAACCCTTCTAACCCTCAATGAGGCGAGTGTTTGTCACGGAAACGGGCGGAGAGAGGTAACTGGAGAGCCCCGTGAAAGCGTGGATCCTCCGAGGATTCGTCACCCCGAGGAGACCCGATCCAGTGAGCAAGAGTTTGCCACAGAAGATGGGTTTCTGTTATACCATTCTTGTCTTTCAGTCAGGCCACTTGACGTGACGACGGCGGTTTGTGGCCACCGGACGAGCAGGTCGTAATCGGCGCTTGCCACAACATGCATGAGGTGGCATATCGCAGCACCAAGCACGCCTCGTTGACACGGTCGGAAGTCCCCGGAGCTCCTGATCAAGTCGAGTACGGAGCCACATCTTCGTCGGTGGCCGGATGACGAGGCGGGCCCGGACGCCCTCAGAGACCAGGGAGGAAGCCGGGCGTGGCAGCGGCGAAATCAAGTCATCCGGTTCTTGTACCCTGTGGCTTCTGTTGCTGGGAGGCCGTCCAAGGTTTGTCCAATGGTCAACCGTGGCTCGCCGTGACACTGTGTGGTCCATGACACCAGCTTGAATGGCTTGTGCCAACCACGCCGAGTGTTGGGTCCGATCACTGCCCGACCAGTCGAGTTGGAGGCAAAAGCGTTCCCAAGACCAATAATACGGCAAGGCAGGATTTCTCGGTGTTGTTTGCCGGCCCAGGGCTTTGCCGTGCGTGCTGGAGACGGGATTACCTGCGCTGAACCCTGCAACCTTGCAGCAGCGACGCCGGACAAGGCACGATGTGGTATTTGGTATGCAAGCAAGATGCCATGGCATATGCAGGAGCAGGGCGTTACTGAGAATATTGCTTGAAAATTTTTGCTCCCCCTTGCTCCTCGGCCGTTGTTCCGACGAGGACCGGTATGCTTGTCTGGCGGCCACCTCATCAGCCACACCGGTTTCGTCCGGGGTTGGTCTGGGGTCGGACGGTTTACCCAGGAACAAAGGTGACACTTTCGTCGCAGAAAAAAACCCACAGGCCGAGGACCTTGGAAACGCATCATCCAGATCGGCCGCATCTCCCGGAGGACGCTTCCTGCTTCCCCGGGGCCTGTTCTCCCGCTCGATCCGCGCGGGGGCCGAAGTCTGTTACAACGGCAGTGGAGCCCTGGACAGGCTCGAAGCAGGACGCAACTTGGGTCGGCGCCCAGCGTGGAGTTGCGTCGCGGGATGGGATGATGCGTGTGATGGGCACGCGTGCATGAGGGACGGAAGCACGTCTGTTTCCCTTGTGCTGGCCGCCTGCCACTTGGCGAGATGATCCGAGCTGGTGTTCCAGAGTCCGGGGTGCGGTTTGCTGCGCAGCTCGGAGCAAGACTTTGGCGTGCGTTGTGGCACGGGGGCTTGAACGACAGGGAGACTTGCGGCTGGCCCGTGACGGGAGGCCGTGGAAGGAATGCCGTATTGCGCAATGACCAGGCCCAGATGAAGGATCTGGCTCGATGTCGGTCTGAACGGGCCTGGAACCATGGAACGGCCACGACCAGGCGGTTTCGACTGGCGAGCCGTGGCCGGAAATGCGTCGAAACAATCTGGTGGTGATCAGGATGCTTGGTTGTCGGCGAATGTTCCAGAGCCCGGGGAAATTCAGGTACAGCTGCTGCTCCAGACGGCACTCCCCGTATCACGCCGGAGTAACTGCAGTGGAAGTATTCTGTAGCATAAACATTGAGCAGGCCCATGCTGATTTGGTTGAATTCGGTGATAATTGGCGAGAGCCGGCCACACGCTGCAGGCATGCCTCATCGCCATGTGAGAACGTTGTCCGCCGTGCTTTCCTCGAGGAAAATCAGTGAAAATTTGCTGAAACCTCACAAGGCAGCAGCAATCTAGGTAGCAGCGAACGAACCATTCCATTCTCAACACTGCAAGAGTTCAGGTCGTTCCTGCCCGGTTCTCCAAGCCATCCATGATGCGTGCCTGGATGCTGTGGAATCCCTGTTTCGGCCAGGCCGCCGGCCTTTTGTTGGGAACCCAAGGGTTTTTATTTTCATTTTTATTCTTACGATTTCAGAATTCCTCTTCCATCGCCACCAGTACCCGCTCGTCCATCAATGCAACGCACACAGCGACCGGTCCTGCGTCTCGCTTCTTCTTCGAGAAAAAACCGAGTCGACAGGCGAGCGAGACGCCGTGCCCCCACCGGTGAGCCGCCTTGGCCCTGCGATTGCGCGGGATGACGCTTGGCAGGCGGACGCTCCCGGAGGTGCACCGCCGTAAATTAAATGTTATCTCGGAGACATAAGAGACACAGCTCGGCCATCTTGCTGTGACTCGTGGTGGTTGCTGGCCGCACGAGTCCCAGAGCCTCCGGGCGATAGGCGTCCTACAGAGGACGTCATCATGAGTCTTGTATTTGCGACTGGCCAGCGAGGCCAGCTGGTCACACGTTTGGGGTGTTGGCACGAAGGAATCATGGCCGCGGAGGCCGGAGGGCATGGCCACAGGCATCGTCAACGACCCGGTCTCGCTCGCACCGACATGTCCCAGAATCCCGCCGGCAGCCTTCCCGTGCGAAGGACTTCGGTTTCAGCACCCAGCTCATTTACCGTCCGGTTCAATGCGGCAAACAGCCGGGAGACATATTGCGCAAATACCGGTAAAACCGCCTCCCCCGTCGGTCGGGCCTGGCGCTCGTGGGTCGCTTAGGAGCGGCCGTGTTGCTGATGGCCAGAGGAGCCTCCTGCTCGAGGCAGCCCGATGTGCTCAGCTCGCGAGAAGTGAGCTTCGTGCTGCTCTCGGCCTCGACAATGTCTTGCTCGTTGCAGTGCCTAGGCAGTCTGGCAGGCCCACGTCCACCAAGAGAGACGCCGAGGCCAGAGCGGACTGCAGCATCTCACGTCAAACGGCTCCGCGGGCAGGACGGGTGTTTTGCACCCTTGACCATACAGGCAACAGGGCACCTGCGATATGCACGGTAGCATCGAAGGATGCCGCAACTCCAGACGACGTCCGAACTCGCCGTTGATCTCGTTTTGCTGGTTGCGGTCCATTGCGGCCCGGCGGCTGGGTGGGTCTTGGACCCTTCAACCACTGAGCCTTGGACCTTGGCCTTGTCGACGCGTCTCACCGAGGCACGCCATGACCTTGCTCCCTCGCCGGCCGCCGCCGTTGGACCAGGTGCCGCAGAGCACAATGTGGACCGAGTACTGTGTCTCCCATGTGGGCCGAGCTATCGTCGATGTGGACAGGCTTCCCATCCACAACCCGATCAGTCGATATCCCCGGGGCCACCGGTTCGGCCGATCATGGATCCTGGGGCGCACGGGCGGATTCGCGGCCAGACAGGACTTTGCAATGTTTCGGGAGCACGACCCGAGGCGGCTCCAACCAGTGGCCGGCAATACCTGCCCGTGGCCGCCTCCATGTCAGAGGGCAAATGCTCGCTACGCACTCAGCCGGGCCGCGCAAAAGGCCATCCGACAAACCCGGACACAGCCGGCGCCGGCACGGGAACACGCAGCTGGTGTCGGCGGAAATTCCCACGGCATGGCTTCGGCCGACCTCGCTGGTTGGCCCGATTTGCAGAGCGGACCTTGAGAGCTTGACAAAGGAACAGGTGCCCAGCTTTCTCCAAATTCCCCTCTGCGACCCCGCCCTGTCGCCAGGGGTCGCCTGCAGACCACTGTCCGAAAAGGGCGCTGCTTCAACAAGCGCCATCATGGGTACCCCGGAGGTGCAGGTCCACGACGATGCAACCAACGAGATCTGCTATCGCAGGGCCCTCATGACACGACAATTGATGGCTGCTGACCCGACTCCAGCCAGGAACTTTCTGCTAGGCCGCTCCCCGCGAAGAGGATGCCGCTGTCGCTGAGCTCCCAGTAGCGGCAACTGGTCACCCTATCGAAGCTTCACCAGCCGTCAGGGTGACGCCGAGAACACATGAAGACCCTGAGCACAGAGCCGCGCGCCTCGCACAATCTGCGTCCACGGGAAAGAGCGCGATTTTGCGCCGGCCGCGCCGCCATCACAGGAGCACTGAAGCATGACCATGGACATCCCAGTCAACAAGACCAGACGATCGATTGCTGTGCAATGACACGCTGGTGGCTTGTGGACCGTTGAGCTCAGGTCCTGAAGGACTGGGGACGGGTCTCGTCGCCAATAACAGGACCCGAAACCCACTCCATGTGATATCGGCCGGGAACAAGCGGTCGTCGCGCACATCTGCAAACGCTCACAGGCCCATTGCCAGAGAAACACGCAATCCGTCTGTCCTCCAGCCCCGTGGTGTCCCCGGGCCGATGAAGCCCTGGCAGGAGATGATGCCTTGACACCGGTCGGAGCACGGGCTCGGAGCCGTTGCCAGGAAGACGCGGGGGGGGCAGGTCCTCACGTGGATTCAAAACACCCAGGTACTGCGAGGTACCTGCCATGTCCTCGGCGAGGCAGTGGATCAAGAAGACGACTCCGCACACCCGTTTTAAAGCCTCATCCCTCGGCGGTTCGGCGGGGTGCCGCAGCTCCATCCGTCCAGGCCTGCCAGTTTAACCCTGCGTCCCCAACACCCACGCAACAACGACCCCACGAGGCGCCCAAGAAGCTCAGAAAACATTCGATGGGGGTAGAAAAATAATTCCCGGAGAAGGTCTGATTCGCTTGCATATCGAGGCAGGGGAAAAAAATAAAAGCTGCACCTCCCGGGGGGGGGGGGGGGGGGGAGGGGCGCAAAAGGGGGGGGGG
>OUNM010291529.1_pt1 | contig 32064 bp, 25 predicted proteins | sample 1769961 | NCBI WGS metagenome assembly OUNM01 (sample SAMEA3914820, study PRJEB12502) | metagenome | biome: forest; material: soil | place: USA | collected 2012-03-12 | depth 0.3 m | reverse complement strand
TCCCGCATCGAGCGGCAGGGGAAGGTCACGGGCGACCCCAAGGTCAAGGGCGAGAACTTCTACCGCTCCGCCAAGAAGATCAAGACCCTGAACATGTACAAGGATGGCAAGGCCATTCGCAACACTGAGGGCAAGATCGTCAAGGCCGCCTCGTACCAGAGCAGAGATGTCCCCAAGGCCGTCGTCGAGCCGAACCGCAGGTGGTTCACCAACACCCGAGTCATCTCCCAGGACACCCTCACCTCGTTCCGGGAGGCCATCGCCGAGAAGGAGAAGGACCCATACTCGGTGCTGCTGAAGAGCAACAAGCTCCCAATGAGCTTGATCCGCGATGGCCCCAGCCTCCAGGACGGTCTCAAGAAGCACCAGGCGAAGATGACGATCGAGAGCGAGCCTTTCTCCGAGACCTTCGGGCCCAAGGCGCAGAGGAAACGCCCGAAGCTCAGCTTCAACACCGTCGACGAGCTGGCGGGCCACACCGAGCAAAGCTTTGACTCGTACCAGGCGCGTCTGGAGGAGATCAAGCTGCTCAGTGGCACGTCAGGGACTGTGGCCACGGATGGCGATGCCCTGGTGGAGGAAGACTTCAGTGTTGCGACTGCCAAGGAGGCCATCTTCAGCAAGGGTCAATCCAAGCGCATTTGGAACGAGCTTTGTGAGTCTCAATGGCTGCCTCTTCTAACTACGCCTACTAACAAACCCCTAGACAAGGTCATGGATTCATCAGATGTCATTCTTCACGTAATAGACGCCCGCGATCCGCTCGGGACGAGATGGTACGTGGAACAACAGCTTCTTCTTGTGACCAATGTGCTAACTTGTTTTGCAGCCGTCACGTCGAGAAATATCTCGCTGCCGAGGCGCCACATAAACATCTCGTTTTCGTGCTCAACAAGATTGATCTAGTGCCCTCCAGTACAGCTGTAAGTTCCGTTCGCCTCAGAGAATCACTGTCCCTCTTTCTCCCTTCCGCCCCCCTGTCAGGCATACCGTCTGGCCCAGGGCTTTAGTCAGGATCCTTCCGCATTTTCAATGCTCCATGGGAGATTTCCGTTACGATCCTGGGAGAGTGATCTCCATCTCCAACGTCCCTGATTTGGTCTTCAGATTGGGGATTGGTAGGCGCCGTTTTGGGGTTCTACCGCCGGATACCGGACGTGTTTCATACGAGTTGAAGGCCGCCACTGTTCATTTCGGACAGCACGTGGCTGTCTTCTTAGTGATGATTCACACATCTCTCACAGCTCTTCGATTATCCTTGTGATGTTGCCTCCGACGGATGCTAACGGAGATAAGGCTGCGTGGATCCGAGTGCTCCAGAAAGACCACCCGACCTGTGCCATGAGATCGAGTCTCAGGAACCCCTTCGGGCGCGGCTCCTTGATTGATCTCCTCCGGCAGTTCAGCATCCTCCACAAGGAGCGGAAACAGATCAGTGTCGGCCTGATCGGCTACCCGAACGTTGGCAAGTCGAGTATCATCAATGCCCTCCGCGGCAAGGCCGTCACAAAAGTTGCACCCATCCCCGGTGAAACCAAGGTCTGGCAGTATGTCACTCTCATGAAGAGGATCTATCTGATCGACTGCCCCGGTATTGTGCCACCAAACCACAACGATACCCCGCAGGATCTCCTCCTCCGCGGTGTCGTCCGTGTTGAGAATGTGGAACATCCGGAGCAGTACATCCCCGCGGTGTTGAAGAAGGTCAAGACGCACCACATGGAGAGGACGTACGAGCTTAAGGGCTGGAAAGACCACATTGAGTTCCTCGAACTTATGGCCCGGAAATCTGGCAGGCTTCTCAAAGGTGGCGAGCCAGATGTTGACGGAGTGGCCAAGATGGTCCTCAATGACTTTATGCGAGGCAAGATCCCATGGTTCACGCCAGCTCCAGCGATGGAGGGAGGCGACGGCGCCGTCATGGAGGGCCGGCAGGGCCGCTATGGCGAGATGCCCCTGAAGCGGAAACGCGACGAGAACGAGAGTGTCGCAGACACCTCGATGGCTGGCTCAACTGTCGCTGCCGAGGATGAAGAGTCTGAGGAGGAAGATGAGAACTTCTCGGGCTTCTCGAGTGACAGCGATTCCGAGCAAGAAGATGGGCCCGAGGTTGCGGCTCAGGAGGAAGGTGCAGAAGATATGATACCCCTGGACGACTCAAGTGATGAAGAGAACGAAGGCTCAGATGATGAGGGCGCGGAGGAAGGCAGTGCTGAGGAGGACGGTGACGAAGGCGCCGAGTCCGATGTCGACATCGAGGGTGCCAGCGACATCCTGCCTTCAGAAGACGAGGCAGAAGCGCCCGTTCAGAAGAGGCGGAGGAAGGCCAGGTAGTCACTTGCCTGGTGTTGAAGCAACGAAATATATGAGAATTCGAGTGCAATCTCTGAAGTCCACTGCCCTGAAACCTTGCCTCTTCCTTCAATTGCCTAGATGATACCCGTCCAGCTTCAGTCTGCTACCCTGCTACCCTTGCGCCTGCGCGCCTGCGCGCTCTTGGGGTCTGCCTACTTCTTTTCTCTTGGACTTGAGCGTCACACCGCTCGCAAATTCGAGCCACGGATCGAAGCACATCATCAAGAGCCGTTGACGGGTGACACCATGAGCTGAGAGATTCGTTTGCTGGTATGTTCAGTAGCGCAGACTACCAAAGTACTCGAACACACAAAGGCCCCGGCCGAGAAGACGTGTGCTTCTCGGAAGCCAACTCTACGGTAACGGTCGGAGTTCCCAGCGTCACACAAGTCATGGTAGACTGAACAACCGAAGATGTAAACACTCAGTATCAGTAGCATAAGAGGTCAGAACCACCCCTAAGACCAGACCTCCAATACACCTTCCACACCTCCCTCCCAAACCTCCTGACAATGGTCAACGTCCTGGTCACAATCTGGCTCTTCTTCTTAGCTATGGCCCTCCTCGCCGAGGCCCAGGGCGAACCCCAATCCTGCACCTTCTTCCTCAACGCGGACGGCTCCCACCTGACCCAAATAGATGGCGGCCAGGTCGTGGGTCTTCAAGGGACAGACACTGCGCTTGGCCCAGAGGGTATTCTGTTTCGTCTCGAAAAGGGCGGTTTGTATGATGGCATGTCGCGGGGATGTTGGTGGGCGAGTAAGCTTCATCCCTCCCGTTCTCTCTTCCCCCTTGACGCTTGCCTTCAGTTTCGCCCTGTTCAACACACAAATACCTCGAGGGCTGTGATAGCTAGTAGCTGATGGCTTTATGTATGAGACACTGATACACCCTTATCTACAGCACCCTCCACAGTCCTCTTCTGCGACCTCGTCCCGCCGGGGGCCGTCCCCGCCCCACTGTTCTCCGTCGACGAGGACGGGCACTTGGTGTACAACTCGTCACGGCGCGAGTTTTGGGCGTGTCCGGTGGATCTTGGGAAGAACGCCCTGCCGGGGAGGAGCTATTATTTGGATTTGCCTGGGGCAGCGGCGGAGAAGGAGGCAGGCAGTGGTGGATGGAGAGGCGGAGATGGCGATCGGATGGGGATGGACGGGGTGTGTAAGAGCGTGAAGATTGATGTGCCGGGCTTTGTGGATGCGTGGATTTGTAATGGGTTTATTTCTTCTTCCTCTTCTGTGAAAAAAGAGGAGACAGGGACTGCTTCGCTGACTAGGGGGACTGGGAGTGTTTCATGGGCAGAGCCCCCTTCGTCGGTGGCTGCCAGGGTTACGGTGACGGTTACGGTTACCAGTACCTCGGGGACCACTACTGTCATGTCGACGGTAGAACTATGGCCCTGATGGATGCGGTGTAAGGATAGCGGAGATGGGCTGGTGAGCCGGGTTTGTCACTGGGATTGTCGGTCATGAGGGCTTCAAAACGGAGTTGTCGTCTGGCAAGCCTGTGAGATGAAATGAGATGCGCTGTTTTAGCCAAGAGCTCTTATCTGGTGTATTCTAGGCCAGCGCATGTTTGGGTAGAGCGAAGAAATATCGCCAGTGTCAGTCTTGAAGAAACGAGAGTAGCAAGGTGAATGACAAAGGAAACAACACACCGGTTGGTGCTGTTTCATGATAAAACTCTCCGGGGCTTGATACACATCCAGAAATTAATCCAATGATGGTGAAGGATGTCATCCTGTGCGCGGGGCCATCTTAGAATGGTCCAGTGGTCCGGACAACAATTGGGAGATCTGTTCAGCACTGTTGTTCAGTCAACAATGCTTTGTTCTACATCACTCATTCTTTGTGCACAGCCCTCCCAAAGAAAGTTCTATCAACCTCTAGGCACATAAGTAGCAGCAGGACCATGCTGTTACCTCTGAGAGACGGCTTCCCAGGACCAGCCTTTGGAGATATCCCATCACATCTCCTCTCAACTCACCACTGGGAAGGAGCCTGGCCCGTCGTCTTCATTGCTTCAGTCTCAAGGCGTAAGTCGGCCCTTCTCAGCTCCCTTTCCCCATTCCGCCGTCACCATGCGCAACTTCACTGACATCAAAAGATGGCAGCAGGCCCAACTGCTCAAGATCCTCACGATGGGCGGCTGGTTCTCAACAGCCCGGCTCCCGTGGGGAAACAACCAAGACAGCATGGACTACAAAGATTTGAGGGCGCAAGGGTTCCTCAACCTGAAGTTAGCGCCGACGCTGGACGAGCTGTGCTGGGATGACGGCGATGACAACGAGGGCTGGAGCCTGTGTTTTGGCGATGAGGATGAGGAGGAAGAGGACGATGACTCTTTGACGCTGGGACAGAGGTTGAGAAGCTCCCCTTGTGATTGGGTGTATGACGAGTCAAAATCTGTGCTTGAGAACCGTCGACCAGGGTTGTTCCAGAGTCTATTTGGCTATTGACACCAAAATGAGGGCAGCCCCTGACCCCTGAATCTGGATAGGAGGATAGTTTTCTGCCTTGGTGGCATACTTGTCAGGATTCCCTCACCTGGAATGCCGCGGATGACAATAGGTAGGTAATTTTGCATTGCACTTTTTTCTCCGTCATGTCTTCTTTGTCTAACATTGTGATATAATGACAAGCGGCCCAGTCATGCTGCAGGGCGGCTGCAGTGCATCACAGTGCTCCTACAGTGCATTTGCCTGCCGCCCTCTGGGCCACGAACCAATCCAGTCACCTGCATATGATGCTCATCCCTCGGACTTCAAAACGTAACCTTTCTTGAATTCGTTGCTGACACCCCTTACGTCTGAGTTTCGCTCCCTGGCAACAACAAACACAATAGGCACAACAGACACGACGGAAAACACCGAGTCAAGGTCACGGGATGGCCAAAGAAGAGCCTCACTCGATCAACGCAACCACCGCCGAACACGGGCATCACTCCTTGGTCACAAGGCACCCGGCCACTGAGGCGCCGGCGATGGCTTCTGCCTCCAAAAAACGCAAATTCTCTCAGGATGGCCCGGCAGAAGAAGAAACCCATGCTCAGCCTTTGCTGGCGCCTTGGAGAATTCCTTTCCCAGACAAGGCACGTTTCAGCCTCTCTGTCCGCAACCAAGAGCTTCTCGAATTATACTAACCATAAAATTATAGCCAGCGGTGTTGGAGGAACGAAATGGGGAGATCCAATACCGGGTTGTCAACAACGACGGCGCCAGAGAGAGCACAATCATCCTGACGGGCCTCAAGTGTCGTACGTCAAACTCGAGCTGTTCATGTCACTCCTCAACCAGGAAATTCTCGGCTGACATTGTAGCATAGTCTTTCAGAAGCAACTTCCGAAAATGCCCAAGGATTACATCGCGCGCCTTGTCTATGACCGCAACCACGTCTCCATCGCCATCGTCAAGATGCCGCTTGAGGTCATTGGCGGGATAACGATCCGCGAGTTCCGAGCTCGCGGGTTCGCCGAAATTGTCTTCTGCGCCGTCTCCTCCGATCAGCAGGTAAAAGGATACGGGGCCCATATGATGGCCCATCTCAAGGACTATGTCAAGGCCAAATCCGAGTCCCGTGTGATGCATTTTCTAACCTATGCCGACAACTACGCCACGGGCTATTTTCAAAAACAAGGCTTCACCAAGGACATCACCCTCGACAAATCGGTCTGGATGGGGTACATCAAGGACTACGAGGGTGGGACCCTGATGGCGTGCAGCTTACTTCCACGAGTCCGCTATCTTGAAGTCGGCCGCATGCTTCTTAAGCAGAAGGAAACGGTACGGGCCAAGATCCGGATGTTGAGCAGGAGCCACATCGTCCACCAGCCACCTCAGTCGTGGGCCAGCGGTGTTGTCACTCCCATCAATCCTCTCTCCTCTTCCCTGCCGGCCATTTTAGCCACGGGCTGGTCACCGGATATGGACGCGTTGGCACGGATGCCTCGCCGCGGAGCTCACTTCAACGAACTCCGCCGCTTCCTGGGCCAGATCCAGAACCACAAACAAGCATGGCCCTTTGCCAGTCCGGTCAACAAGGACGAGGTCCCAGAGTATTACACTACGATCGAGTCGCCAATGGATCTGTCGACCATGGAGGAGAGGTTGGAAAACGACTCTTATGCCGGCCCCAAAGACATGGTTACCGATCTCAAGCTCATCTTCAGCAACTCCCGGCAGTTCAACGACGCAAACACCGTCTACGTAAAGTGTGCTGGCAAGCTGGAAAAGTACATGTGGAGTCTCATCAAGGAGATTCCAGAGTGGGCTGATTTGCTGGAAGAGGAGTAGATGCCCTTTGAACAACGCGAGGGCTTTGATTATCTTTTGGGAAGCTCGTTAATTAGTTGGGGTCACTTGGAGTTAGGCTTTCGTTTACTAGACTTTGAATTTAGTTTCTAGTGAATTTCGGAGTGTCGGTGATGATGTGGGGGTTGACATTATCGACTGGTCTCCCTGTGCTAAGACCGTCCCATCAACAAAGCCTCATCCAGCGGCAAGGTTGACGTAGCTATAAGCCCATCTCAATATCAGCACGCCTTTAGACAGGCAAGGCTAGATAGAAGCAGCCCTTTTACAGACGAATTGCTGGAGAGGTACTCATATACATCGTAGACTATATCCATACTCCTTCTCTCTTTAGTTATAGCCTTCGTACTATTTTATTCTCCTTTTCTCTTCTCCTTTTCTCTTCTCCTTTTCTTCCAGTCTCTTTTCTTTGAATTTTTAGTTCTCTTTTTCTCTTTGTTTCTGTTTTCCCTTTTCTTCTTCTCTTTCTTTCTCTTCTTTTCTTCTCCCCTTTTCACTTTTCTTTTCCTTTTCTTCAGAACCAAGTCTAGATATGTCGAGCACCTTTGGCTTCCCTAGGTACTTGGAATTCGATGGAGGCTTTGGAGACAAAAAGAAAGAGAACAGCATCTACGGGATCGGTTCATCTCCACAGCACTTCCTCCACACTCCCATGGTGAGACGTGAGAGAGGAGGTCAATGAGTAAGCTACGTACATCATACATGAGTGGAGTGCAACGGCATAATCGTCGGCGGGCGGGGAATCTGATTGGACACAGCGAGCAGGTCACGTCAAATGGCACAACCAAGTGGATTAATATGCAAGCCGGACTGGATGGAATGGAATAAATACACTTTCCCCTCTCACCATAAATACCGTATCTCACTCAGCACCACCACCTCCTCCTCCCCATCATCACGACATCCAACCCAACTCATCCCAAGATGGCTCTCCCACCCAAATTCAAAGGCCACCGCCTTACCTTCACCGACGCCAGCTCCGCTTCCCCCTCCTCCAACGAACCCCTCCATACCCTCGAGTTGTATCTGGACTACGTGTGCCCCTTCTCAGCCAGTGCGTCCTCCCTCCCCGTCTCTCCCAACCGACCACCCACTAACCACCCTCTCAGAAATCTTCAAGACCCTCACTTCCACCACCATCCCCTACATCAGATCCAACCCCGCCCTGGCCTCCTCCCTCCAGATCATCGTGCGCCACCAAATCCAGCCCTGGCACCCTTCCTCCACCCTGACCCACGAGGCGGCGCTCGCGGTGCAGCGCATCGCCCCGTCCAAGTTCTGGGACTTCTCCGCCGCGCTGTTCGAGAACCAGCTCGACTTTTTCGACAAGGGCGTCATCGACGAGCCGCGCCACGCGACCTACCGCCGGCTGGCCAAGCTCGCGGCGGAGAGCGTGGGGGTTGATGAGGGGGAGGTGTATGACCTGCTGAAGGTGGAGTTTACGGAGGGCGGCCCGAAGAACGCGGGGAACCAGGTGACGAATGATGTCAAGCTGGTTGTGAAGATGGCGCGGTTGGTGGGGGTGCATGTGTCGCCGACGGTGCTGTTTGATGGGGTGGTGGCCAACGAGATTTCGAGCGGGTGGACCGGGGAGCAGTGGCAGGAGTGGTTGGGGAAGAATGTTGTTTGATCGTGGCGGGAGGGTCGGAGCAACGGGTTATGTTTAGGTATTTTCCCGAGATAATTGATGATCTCATTCCGCACGGCTTCTTTCTCTCTATTCAACCGTGATGATGCAAATCTGAGGGGGAAAAAAATGAAATGCCAACCACGGATCTCGAGCCAACTCATGCATTGCTGTAAGCCGTACACCATGACACCACGGTCTTCTAGACAAAGAGGGAAAGAAACGGATAGTTTGGGGGATATTGTACACACGGGGACGGGGCTGAAACAGCCCGGCCGGCCGCCACTCCTTACAACCGATCCAGCTTCCGCCGCTCGTTGCGCGTCCTCTTCATCAGCTTCTTGTACTTCTTCTTCTTCATGCGCAGCTTGCGTATCCGCTTCACGCTGATGGCCTGCATGGTGCGGTCCTGCCGGCGGCGGGCCTCGTCGTAGCGCAGCTGGCGCCAAGCCATGCGCTCCAGGAAGGACCGGGGCTGGGCGTCTCCTTCAACCAGCTCCGGGCTGTGGGCCACGATCTTGAACTGGCCGTCGGCGTCGAGGGTCTCCTCGATGGTCACCGTGGCCTTGTACACGCGCGTGGGCGGCTCCTGCTCGGCCAGCTCCTCAACGACGGCGTTGCTGGCAGCCTCGGCGTCCACCTGGGTCTCGGTGAGCGGCTCGGGGGCCGGCGGCGGGGCGTAGGGAAGGTACTGGCCCGACATGGGGTTGAGCTGGATGTGGAGGTTGGTCTCGGAGCCGTCGGCGTGCTTCAGGCTGAGCTTGGCGGCCCCGTCTTCGGCCTGGGCCTCCTGTGACCGCTGCTTGTCTCCGTTGGCAATGCTCATGCCCTCCAGGTCATGTACCGTTTGTGATAATGTCGAGAGAACGTCGGCCACTCGGCTGCCCCGGGTCCGCGGGGCAAAGATTTTGGCGAAGGCATCATCCGACACGGTCTTGGGCATGAGCTGGGTGACCGAGATAGGCCGATGGAGGGCGAAGAAAGTGGAGAGGGCGAGGCCTGGGCTGTGTGTGAGCGATTGCTTGACGGGTGCTCCTGGAAAGGCAGAAAAAACAACAGACCTTCATCTCCGATATGCCGGGTGCTGGGAACGCTCGGGGGTTGCGGTGCGGCACCCTTTGCTTGGCCCTTGGTCTTTTCCGACTTTGCTCGTGACGCGGGAACGGGGCGGGCGGCGAAGTCTCTGGAGCCGTCGTCCGGGCTCGAGGGTTTTGAGGAAGAGTACCGGCGCTGCTGGAGGCCGTTCGGCTTGTACGGCAGGCTGAGAGCGGCGGCGGCTCGCGGGACGGACGAGGCCAGGGAGGACGGAGGCGCGGCGGCGACGACTCGCCGGACGGATGAGGGCAGCATGGTGGTCGGTGCCGCCTCGAGGCGGAGCAGCGCGGGTTGTTGGACTATGCGTTAAATGCCCGTTGTGGTGATTTCGTTTGTTCGCGGGGCGCAAGCCAGTGACGACGTCGCGATGGTGGTGGTTGGAGGTTGCCCAGTCACCCGGCGCTCACGTTGGATCGAGTCTTGAAAGTCCTTGTTGGCCCGTTTTTCGCCCGCGCTAAAATGGAGCGCCCCGAGGCTTGGCAGCGAAGGGTGTGGTGTGTGGTCTGTGCGTGCTCGGGCAGGACTTGGATGATAGGTCCTGATTCAGTGGAAAAGCAAGCAGCAGGGAACAGCATCAAACAAAAACGTGATAAATGCTGGCAAATCCAGAAGCTGGCCTGGAATCTGTCACAACACAACCGGACTTCGACTTTGATATCTGACTCAACGGCCTACCCCTCGATTTCCCCTCCACGTCCGTCACGTGGCGCTTGTTTGCGGAGATGCGCGCGCTCTCACCGACCCGATCGGGCCCGCAGCGCTGCCGTCCCACTGCGCTCGCACCATCGCCAAGCGACCACGGCGTCTCGGAGGCGGGGGGCAGAAGTGCAATGCCTGCTTTCATGCCACCGATTCCACCTCTTGTCCCTGACCAAGCCCTTCATATCTCTTCTCTGGAAGTTGGCAAAGCACCAGATAGCTTGATCAGCTCAACCACCTCGACCAGAGCTTGACAGCCCCCTGAAGACCCGAAACATGGCGGCATGATGACCTGGCAAGCTGCTTGAGCAGCGTCCCCCACTAACCAACCCCGCCTCGGCAGGGTCGCGGCCGCAACCCAGATAAGGGCGAATCCCATCCCGGAACGAATGGCATGCGCTGGCGAGGCTGGGCATGTGTTGACAATTGCTCCGCCTTCGCTCTCTCCGCCTGGCCGGGGTCAAGATTGCATGTTGCTCCCCTGACGTGGCGGGTAAACACACCACAGTTCAGCTGTCGCGGGCGGCAGATGCCGGATCAGCTCTTCCAACCCATCTGCACCCCCCCGCATGACATCATGCGTTGGCGCATGCTCCAGTGAGGAACCTCCCGAGATCGCTGGCTGTTGACTGCATGCCGTGTGCTTCCTCGTCAAATCAACCTCGGTGAAGATGGCTTCAGAGCATTGTTTATTTTCGGGAGCATGCCCACATGGATCTGGAGCACACGTGATCAACATTCTACTGCTTGGCCAATGTATCAGGAATCATGGAAGAGCAGAAGATGGAAAGAAGCATCACAGCGGCCCATATACGCCGAGAGAGGCAGCCCAGCGCTAATCAGCTCCATACCTCCTAATTCAACACCTGCTCCCCAAAGCCCGAGTACTTCTCCAAGGCAAAGTAAACCTTGACTTCCACCTCGTTCGCCCAGCCGCTCTTGAGCCCCATTTCCGTCCACGCCGTCTCAATATCCACATCGAGGACATGCTTGTCCTGTCCATTCACCGACACCGTGTGAGGCGGGATCGGTTGCCCCTGAATGGTCACCAGAAAGTCGTCCTGTACCGATAGTTCCGGAAGCGCCGAGATGTAGATTCCTGTCCCGGACCGTCAGTCAACACAGCAGATCTGAGGCGTGAGCCGATCAAACTTACCCAACACTCCCAAAGCCTTCAGAGTCGCATCCACCAACATCCTCCCATTGTCGCGCACCTCAAACACGGTCCTCATCACCGCCGCACACCCCGTCAGCTTGCCCACCAACCCCAAGTTCGCAAGTAACACCTCTCCTCTCGTTCTCGACTCCACCGCATTCAATGGGTACGCACAGAGCACATCGTACCCCCTCAACCCCAACGACACCGTCAGCAGAGACGCCGGCGACCCGGCCTCCACCGGCGGCGTCACCCTCCCAGTGCCATGCGCCCGCACGACATACCTCCTCCCCTCGCCAGCCACGACCCCAGGAAACCCAGCCAGCGGCAGCACCTCGGCCACCTCCCGCTCGGCCAGGTTAAACACGCCCACGATGCCCGTCCCCTCGGCCGCGCGCCCGTGGTACGCGCCGACCTTGACCAGCGTGCCGCTGCGGCCGGCCCGCACGTCGTCGTACCCCTCGTACCCGCCCAGCACCACGCGGCCGACCACGCTCGGCCGGAACACGACCGTCTTGCCCCGCGGCGTGCGGCCCGTCATCTGGCCGATCAGGCCGAGGTCGTGCGAGCCCGGGATGTCGGTGATGTAGACGGGCCCGCCGCTGACGCACCGCGCCGCGGCGTGGAAGCCGCCCCACGCGCCGGCCTCGCCGCCAGCTGTCTGGAACATGTCCCAGTCCGGGAGCACGTTGACTGCTCAACAATGTCAGTCTTACTTTTCTGGTTTGGGATGTGACGGAAATGGTTCGGGAGCAAAGGTTTGTCTTGGGAGTTAAATGCTGCCGAGACAGCCGAGAGGGGGCATAAACCGCTCAGGTTTTACGTACGGTGCTGGTTGAAGAGGGCGTTGTGGGCGTTGCAAAAGATGTGCCAGGGCTGCGCCTCTGGGTTGGGCGGGTAGTAGTCGTCTGAGTTGCGGACGACGACTGCGGGGCGGTTGTTGGGGAGCTGGGAGTCTGGTTTGGGTGGTGTCAGCTGGCTTTGTTTCTGATAGAGCCCCAATAAGCCAGGAATAGAGTTGAGTTGGACATACGGAAGATAATGGACGGTGCCTGGGACATGCATGAAATGGCCCGGCCGGAAAAGTGCCGGAGGGTCGCGAGTGACCAGGCATCCAGGTAGGGCTGGGTCAAGGTCCGCCGGGTGTTGGGAGAGGACCAGGTGTCGATCATGTATTGGCCATCGGTCTTGACGCCGTCAATGCCGGCTTCCGAGAGAAAGCGGTAGAAGTCGTTGTAGAAGTTCTGGACGTCTTCTTGGGCAACGAGAGTCATCTGGCCGTCGGTCGGGCCTTCGTCGATCTCGGTGGCATCCCGGCTGACTTGAATGGTTTTGTAGCGTTTTGCAAGGGGGCCAGAGGGTGCGAGCCCGGCCCAATAGCCGCCAAGGGCATGCCAAACGGCAATGTGCTGGATGTTCTTGTGCTTGGAACGAATATCAGATACGAGGGCTTTGAGGCCCCGTGGGAAGGTCTTGGGTTCAGCCTCAAAGTCGTTCCAGCCATGCTGCCATTGGCCATCACCTCGGTAGTCAATGTCTTGCCAGTTGTCGTCGATGATCAGGTTGGAGATGCTGATTTTATTTTCGGCGAGCGTGTCCAATGCCTGCAGAACCTTGTCCTCCGTCAAGCCCTGACCGAGGGAGTTCCAAGTGCCTGGCAGCCCGGTCAGGAGGATGCTCAAAAAATGGACGGAGTCGCACTTACAGTATCCCAGCCCGTCGTACCAGTTTTCGTACCATTGCGGCTGAACTTCCCCTTCTGACGCAGGTTCAGGCACACGTTCAGCAGCCGCTGTATTCGTCGCCCTAACAAGGGTGCGGGCGTGATACATGACAGCAGCGATTGCGCTCTCAAGATTGTCACCAACAGCCACCAACACCGTTCCTGACACCGACTCCGCGTTGTCGTTTCGGATCTTGTCGCGCATCAGCTGTCAGCAAGAAACAACACCGGGAGCTGAAAGGCCAACGTACGTGGAGTACTAGACGCCCAAAGTCTCCGCTGCGAAAGAGGGTAATGACATCGTTGATACCACTCATTCCGAGGAAGACCAAGTGCTTTCCCTGTGGAGAAAGAAACGAGCAGAGTAGAGCATCTTTTTCGAGCGCGAATGATGACTTTCCATGTCGAGGACCGAGCCATGGGGCCCATGGCCGGACCAACGCAAACCATCTGTTGTTGGCCAGTGTCAGACCCGCCAGTGGAAGGGGGAGAAGAGAGCTTGCCAACGCGTCTCAGTCCGTGAACCATACCTGAGGTAACTGCCCCAAGGAATACCAAGAGGAACGTCCGCATACGACGACTTCTCGCCCTTCGCTCCATCCACGGCCGCCTCGATAGACCACAGCCGCGTCCCAGGGGTCTGACTCAGGTGGGCCTTCCACTTGACGTCTGGGTTCAGATCGTGAATCAAGTCCGGTAGGTCCTCCGAGTTACCATTGCGGACCCATAGCCACTCAGACTCGCCCGGCAGGTCCTCTGCGTCACTGTCCCGGGTTGGTTTTTGGTCCACCACCACGACGGCGTCGTCGGAGCCTTGCTCATTGCGGGTCCACAGCCACTCAGACTCGTCCGTTCCTTGACGATACTTGACTGTGAAGTTCAAGGACGCGCGGACGACCAGCTCAGCCTTGAAGTACAGCCTCGACAAGGCAGCGTTGGCCTGGTGTAAGTCCATGGGCCGGGCGTCCGGCGGACTGGGCAGGAGCTGCGTCTCGGTCCACTCTGCTTGACTGCCGTCCGTATGCCACAGAGCCAGCTGCCATGGCGCCTCAGCGAGTTCGAGAGGAACTTCAAGAACAGCGTGTACTGTAACAACCGAGTCCTGCAGCGAGGTGACCTGCCCAAGCGGGGGATATGTGGCGATGAAAGCTGCCGCCATGATCGGGAAGCGGGTGTTGGTGACCCTTGATGCGAAGTCGACAATGGGGACCCGAAACACACAGGTCAAGTTTCACTGGCACCAACCACGTACTTGTAGACAAACCTAGGGAACGTCTGTCTTATACACAGTAATACGCGTTCATGTTGTGGATCAAAGCACCGAACACCCAACAGTGCCAACGCCGCTGTAAGTCAATTGGCGGGGTATTGTGGGTCCGTCAGCAGTTGACCCAACAAGTGGCAGAAACGTGCCGAGAAAGTGGGAGGAATGGAGCCGTGGGATCGGAGCCGCCTTCACCGGAGTTTGAAAAGGCAAGGTTTGGTAAAGACTCGAGATAGCCCAGCCAGCCACGACGAGGAGGCGAGAAAGGCGCTTGACAGGGTGAACCCCTTCTGACAGCGTGCAGCCCTCGTCGGAATTGGCCGGTCATCGCCTCTGTCTTCCACATGTCACATCCCCTTCCCCAGAGGAAGCGCGCGCAGAGTGAGCCGGGCTGGCTGATTGTTTGGGGGCAGGTTGGATTTGCTGAACTGCAGCTCGGGGCTCTGAGAGCTCTGTTCAGTCACTTCCAGTCACCGACTCTCACTGTGTCAGGGAGCAGCTGTCTGCTGAAGAAGAGCGGAGCTCAGGCACCACCGCCAATCGACAGCCAATCGAAAGGGCCGAATTTCCAAAAATGCCAAGCAAAAGATGCCGGACAGAGGGCAGCTCTGCCACGTGACGGGAGCTTGTCGCAGCCTGTTTGGCCCGGGCGTTCCCGAGCTGGCCTGGGAAGTGAGGCAAAATTACGCTGCATACCGTAGTTTTTTGAAGCGAGGAGCCAGACCTTTCCAGGTTCCCTTCAAACCGCTCATTTTCCACACCCCCCTCCGCCTTCACATCCACCTCCATGGCGTCCCGGAGACTCGCTCTGAACCTGGCGCAGGGCCTTCGTGGCCGCGCCGGAGGGCTTTCTCTGCCGTCCAGGCGAGGGCTCGCGACACCGCACCACTCGCCCGCCATCAAGACCGAGACGACAACACTCAAGAATGGCCTGACCGTGAGCTCCCCCATCGCCGTCAATTGGCCGTCTCCGGCCCGTCGCTGACCCGCATTGCCCTCTCCAGGTCGCCACCCAGTACTCCCCCTATGCCCAGACGTCGACTGTCGGCATGTGGATCGATGCCGGCTCGCGCGCCGAGACCGAAGAGAACAATGGCACCGCCCACTTCCTCGAGCATCTCGCCTTCAAGGTACGGAAACGGGCCGGCTCAGCGCCGCCGGCGCACGCCCGAGCTCCAGAGACGGCCGAGGGACACGGGCTGACCGCATTTCTCCGTTGAACAGGGCACCTCGAAGCGGACGCAGCAACAATTGGAGCTCGAGATCGAGAACATGGGCGCCCACCTGAACGCCTACACCTCGGTTCGTTGGGCCCCAGACATGCCGGCCTTGGGCGGCCATGACTAACTCCGGCGCAGCGCGAGAACACCGTCTACTTCGCCAAGGCCCTGAACGAGGACGTTCCCCAGTGCGTCGACATCCTGCAAGACATTCTCCAGAACTCGAAGCTCGAAGAGTCCGCCATTGAGCGGGAGCGCGACGTCATCCTGCGCGAGTCCGAGGAGGTGGAGAAGCAGCTCGAGGAGGTTGTCTTTGACCACCTGCACGCCACTGCCTACCAGCGCCAGCCCCTGGGCCGCACCATCCTCGGCCCCCGCGAGAACATCCGCGACATCACCCGGACTGAGCTCTCCAACTACATCAAGAACAACTACACGGCCGACCGCATGGTCCTCGTCGGTGCCGGCGGCGTCCCCCACCAGCAGCTTGTCGAGATGGCCGACAAGTACTTCTCCAAGCTGCCCGCCAAGGCCCCCGAGACCGGCGCCTACCTCCTGTCCAAGAAGAAGCCCGACTTCATCGGCTCCGACGTCAGGATCCGCGACGACACCATCCCGACCGCCAACATCGCCATTGCCGTCGAGGGTGTCAGCTGGAGCGACCCCGACTACTTCACCGCCTTGGTCACCCAGGCCATCGTCGGCAACTACGACAAGGCTCTCGGCAACGCTTCCCACCAGGGCAGCAAGCTCAGCGGCATCGTCCACCAGAACGACCTGGCTACCAGCTACATGAGCTTCTCCACTAGCTACAGCGACACCGGGTAGGTTGTCTTGTTTTTCTTTTCCAAGAGCATCATCCATATGCTTCTCTCGATGGATCTCTGAGCTAACGGACCACCTAGTCTCTGGGGCATCTACCTGGTGACCGACAAGCTCACGAGCGTCGACGACCTGGTGCACTTTGCGCTGCGCGAGTGGTCGCGCCTGTCTAGCAACGTGACCGAGGCCGAGGTTGAGCGCGCCAAGGCCCAGCTCAAGGCGTCCATCCTCCTGTCCCTGGACGGCACCACCGCCGTCGCCGAGGATATTGGCCGCCAAATCGTTACCACCGGTCGCCGCATGTCCCCCGGCGAGATCGAGCGCATCATCGATGCCATCAGCGAGAAGGACGTCATGGAGTTTGCCAACAAGAAACTCTGGGACCAGGATATCGCCATCAGCGCCGTTGGCAGCATCGAGGGTCTCTTCGACTACGCGAGAGTGCGGGCCGACATGAGCAGGAACTATTAGAGAGGTGGATTCCAACATGGGGAAAAGGAGCGAGGTTCGCTTGTCACGGTCATCGCGCGCGAGGAGAGGGGAGAAGACGAGGGAGAGAGAGGAGGCGCCCGGGTTCAGTCAGTGTATTATAATCGGTGTTGAGTCCGAGCCCAACACATGAATGTACTGTAGGGGGCGGGCTGGTAGACATAGATCAATCGATCCTGCTTCTTTTGTTTAGCCCGGGCCGGCCTGTCGTGGCTCACAACTGTGGATTCTTCTCACCCAGACAGAACGAGAGTGTTGAGAGAACTCTGGCTGCTCAGTCACCACGGCAGAGCATACCTGTCAGGATTTGGCATTCTACGAGGCCCGGTTGAGTGGCATACTGGGGAACGACGACGCCTAGGCATAGGAATCGCCTCGAGCATATCCGGTGTTGGCTATCTTCTGGCATGACCTGATAGTATCTCAACTCTTCCCTTCTCCTTCGTTCATGTTGGTCGAAAAGGGGAGGGAGGACAATCTTTACTTCGCCCTTCGCCCTTCTTGGCCATAACCCAGGACAGTTCAGATTACCCAAACGGCGAGGACTGTCTTCGAGATGGGAGTGATACCAACTCGGTAACCAACAGAGGAAGCTCTTGGTGTGTACTGTTTGACCAACGCGAACGTGGCCCCTTCTTGTTGGGAGTGGTGTTTTTGTGACAGCGTTTGGTGTAGCAATACCACAGTCTTTGGGCGAATGGAGTTGTGGATGTGTGTTGGGCGATGCGTCACCCGATGCTCCCGGGTTTGACCTTTGATCAGGTCAAGCGTCGATATGAGGTTGAGGTCGGACAGGCAGGGAGGCATATGGATATCTGTGAGGTCGTTGTCTACTGGGCGGTCAATCTCGAAGCCCAAGACCGGCCGTGAACCACCAAGAGCATAGATCAACCGATGGGGATGTCGCAAGCTGTGCTGTCTTGCATGGGCGCAACTTCGGGTTATACCGCACAAGGCATCGCCCAGTCATCTTTTATCCTCCTGCCGGAACCGCGTTGGCCACGGCATCCTACAGTAGCAACGCGTCCCCTGCAGTCTGCACACGCTGCTGTGTTACCCAGTCGCTTGGAAAGCAATCATGAGAGAACCAGGATCAGATATGTTGTTGAACTTGGAGATAGACACAACACAGTAAGCATGTGCAGTACTTGTCAAAGTTTCCATCAGCCTCCTCTAACCGGCTTCCGAAATCCCCAACAGGCTCCCTGAAGAAAGTGGTGGCGTGCTCCCGTCCATGTCAGACGAGGTCGGGATAGGACCCCTCGCAACAAACCCCAAAATGTCGACACATGCCCAAACCGAAAGTCCATGCAGCGACGTTGCATCGGCCATGAATTGACGCAGGCGTTGATCGGCTTCTGATCTCACTCGACTAATCAAAGGGAGGAAAACGGTCTTGTAGGAGGGTCATGGGGACCAACGGCGCCCAGATCACGGCACTTGGCTGCGCTTGGCTGGGGTAACGCTGAAGCTGCAGGGCGGGAGCAAGCGGCGAGGGGAGGTGGTGGGCGGCCGTGGTGGTGTGATGGTCGCACACCGGCTTGACGGCGAAGTGTGGGCGGCGAATATGACATCTCCGGAACCAGCGGAGTCAAGAGTCTCTAACTTGCTACGTTCTATGTAGAACTAACTCGGGAAAGCTCGGCAGCCCCGGAGTCGATCGCGTGAGCTCTGCATGCCCAGGAACAAGCTGCATTCGCTGGCGCTGGCTCGGCATCGGGGCTTGGTTCTTGAGGATTGGCAAGGGCAGGAGGCGCAAAGCATCTGACCGAGGCCTTGATTCTGGTTCTTTGGTCTGGGATGACAGGAGCAAGACGATACGCAGCGGACGCAAATTCCCGGCTCAACGATCAGCGACCACGCTCTTGTGCCGGTGTACGATGTACTGAGTAAGGTACATACTTACCCAAGTACCTATGGCGGTGAACAGAGAGTCGCCTTACGCGGCCTGGAGGGCATCGCCTTGTTCTCGGCCCTTGGCTTCCCGCGAAATGGCTGGGCGAATCCGGGGCGTGTGGGTGCCCGGGGCTGGTGGAGAAAGCTCGGGTGTGTCGGCGTGGTCATGGCCGGACCGGCCGGCTGCCAGTGAGCCAGTATCAACCATCAGCTAATGCTATCAGCCCCAAGTGGTCAAGATATCCTGCAGGCTGCAAGTGCTCCTGAGAGCCTGGGAAGCCAGCCCCGCCCCCGCCGTTCTTGCCGTCCTTGGCTCGTCTGCTCCACAGAAGCGGCTCCGCCCTGCAGAGCCACGCTCCCCCGGCCGCTCCAGGTTTGGGCGTTGTCGGCGTTGTGGCCCAAACTTCACGATTCGTGCAGGGGCAGAGGGGAAACGAGCGGCTGACTGAGGTGACAAATCCTTTTGCCTTGTGCGCCCTTCCCGGACCACCGCCCTCGCTCGGAAGCCGAGGGGGATTGCCACTCGAAGCCGGTTTGTGCCCGAGACTGGCCTCGAAGAAGCAATCAATTACCATCCTCGCCATCCAATCGTCAGGGCCCTGAAAGCCCAAGGCGAGGGCGGCGCTGTCAAGGCCAGGGGCCGGGCGACCCGGAGACCTGCTTGGCCAGGCCGCATCCATCCCGGCCCGAGCAAGGTCGCTGGGGAAGGGAGTTGATCGTGACCAGTCACCGGGCCAGCCTGTCCCAGACACATTACCACAACATGCAAGCCGTACATCCAAGGGATGATAAGGGATCAGGTCGATCGAGTGGCGCGTTAATGGGAGGCCCGCAGGGTGGGGGGGTCCTGTGATTGACGCCGTGCAGGCATCGGCTGCCGCTGTGCCCCTCGACATTTCCTGTCGCGACAACACCCAAGGGGGGATCTGCCGTGGTTCATTCGCATCTGGCTGGCACGTCACCGGCAAGGGGGGCTGCAATTATCCTGCCGCGTCGGAAGCTGCCGCAGAAACCTGGCCTTCTCGAACCCACACAGCGCCGCTGCTCCATCACGTTAACGTTAGTCTCAAGCCCCAGCGACGACCGGCGACGGGGCGGCCCAGCACCTCAGCAAGTCTTTCGTAGTGTATGTATTTTGTTTGTGACATTGAACCTTCTTAGCAAGGTCTTGATGAATGACTTACGCCCGTATCGAAGTCAGTGGCCATATGCCTGGCCGTCTGCTTTGCAGATGGCACCCACATACCCGGCGGCACATACCAGGTTGCAGGATGTACATAGCTATGTACGTACTCCTGGATGGAGGCATTGAGGTACAGAATGCAGCATGTCTGTCCTCTCTGCATCTTCAGCACAAAGTGCTTACTGTAGCGCAATGGCCTCCTTGGGACTTGCTGTTGTGTATTGGTGTTTAATGTCGAGCAGGTCTGTGAGCGTCGGTCCTTGACTCCGATGATCAAATATCAAATCTTGCCGCCGCGAGGGATTGAGCGACGGACGGTGCATAAACCGACGATCCAGACATCTCAAATCGACAGGGGAGGATCTCCGTCTTTTTCGTGCCACCCTCAACATAAATAACGTTACCTAGATCCAGGCACGGACACAGGCAGCAATTTGGAAGCTGATGCGGCTGGGAAACCGAGCGGGTATTTTACAGTTTACCACTGCCGGCCCAGATCAATCGTTCCGGAAGAGTATTTGCATTTCAATGAATGGGGTCAATTGTTGGTGTCATGCGCCCTGAACGCGGCCTCGACCAGGACACACGGCCCTCCGAATAGGTACTTTTCGAGGGTCTAGCATCCATTCGGCTCCCAATACCGACCGGTATCGCCGATTCGACCCTTGTATTTTCTCTTGGTTTTTTTTAACAGCGACGATGGTTTTGCTTTTCATCTGCCGTCGACGGCGAGTTTCAGATCGCCAATGTTCCGCAACGCTGCCTAATCTGGTTAGACGCGGGCATCCCGCTCTCGCTTCACCCAGGCGGGCCAGCTTTGTGGAATCCCAGAGCGTGCGCTGCAGCAGATTCATCTTGGGCAGCCGCTGAAGGGCCGAGAGCCATGTCGAAAACATCAGTCCAGACTCATCCGTCGAAACGAAGGCGGGAGGAGGAGGCACCGGACCTTGGCGCGTCATCGAGATCGGACTGTCCCGTTTCATCCTGCAAAAACCATGCAGCCTTGCGGGCCAGCAGCCCCAGTGAAAGACCTGTAATTCGGGCTGATGAGTGATAAACCAATGTGTGAGAAGCGATGGAATCAAGGTTCTGGGCTGGTTTCGAGAGCTGACGGGATACGCATCCGCGCTATCGGAAGCGCGGCTGCATCATTGGTTGCGTGTCTCGCTCCCACACTCCGTTGCTTTGTGCTTGCTCGACAGGGTCGCAGCTGGCCCTTCCGGAGCCAGCCCCCTGCAACAACGAGCCGTGCATTGACCTTCAGAAACACAGCCCGCCCCCCGCTCCCGGTCATCCATGGTCTCGCTGTGAGAGCGAGAGAGCGCCGCCCCTAACAATATTCCTCACCCGTCCCCCAGGCCATTTCATTATCCTTTCTTTATCCCCCCCATCCCTTCTCCACTTCTGTGAGCTCACATCCAACCCTCCCGGCTCCATTTCCCCGTGGTTCCCAGCCATCTTCGGGGTTCACCTTCGACTCGATCCCGACCGACTGCCCTGCACCAGAGCCAGCTTTCTTTTGCGGGCTGGCAAAGCGAGGCATTTGTGTCGCTCAGAGCCGTGGTCCTGACCAATGCTGGCGTTACTACTGGAGGACAATCGTTACCTGATGGACACCCTGCGCCCGTAAATCGTTCAAGTCGCCACCGACTCCCACTGAGTCTTCGACTGTCTCCGGCAAGATGGCTTTTCTCGATTCGGCCGTGATGCAAGCTGCGCGGGTGGTTGTGAGGCAGGCGGCCGAGACGACCTTGGCGGCGGCCATCACATCCACCACCGCCAGCCTGAGTACTGACACGGCGACCTCGACCGCTTCGAGCTCGACTTCGCCGACGTCAGCCTCTGCTTCACCAACGGACAGCGGCACCCTCGCTAACGGCGGCGGTTCGAACTCTGGAAACAACAATAACAACAACAACAATAACAGCAACAGCGGAGGCAACTCGTCCTCGCTGCTGTTCTTTGTAGCGCTGGGATTTGGCGTGGTTTTCACTAACCTCTGGTGAGTCTCGGGCTGATGGGATGCGTACCACTGGCCGTGGCCGTCTGACACCCGACAGGATTATCGTCGGCGTCAAGTACTGCTTTAGGTACAATGCGCGAAACCGCCAACTGCGGAACGAGGACGGCGAGCCGATCAACATGGAGAACATGCCTCGCCCACATCGCCGCCGGAGGGAGAAGAAGCTGATGCCCATTGACGAAGTCAACGAGAAGTTCCCCATGCTCAAGTACAAAACATGGGTCGCCAGCCGCGCACAGGAGGGACTGCCAACCCGGGGTGGTGTTTCCGCTCCCCCGAGTCGGCCTAATAGCATTCGGGATGCCGACGGTGTGTCCCAAGAGCTGCCATCAAAGGAGCGCATGTCGACAGATGAGCGGCCGACGACAAGCATCGCGGCGGCGACAGCGACGCCGACGGAAACGGTTTCAGAGACCTCCCCTAGCGCCGTGCCTCAGAGCGCGGACAAGCCCGAAGTTCACAGCCCGCAGCATGCCCCCAAGGAGAGCACTTCGAGCACGCTAGGGGCGATTCCTCGAGCGTCGGTTGACTCCAACCCGGACGCGGGGACGACCGTGGCCCACAAGCACATGAGCCAGGTCTCCCACGACGAGGATGAGGACGACGAACACATCGACGCTGCGCTTCCCCAGGAGTGCCTCGGGACCACGGGCGATACTTGCGCCATCTGCATCGATACACTCGAAAACGACGACGACGTGCGCGGTCTGACGTGTGGTCATGCCTTCCATGCGGCGTGCATCGACCCTTGGCTGACGACCAGGAGAGCGTGTTGCCCGTTGTGCAAGACTGACTACTACACTCCCAAGCCACGCCCGCAGCCCGCCGAGGGTGGCGATGGCACGACGGGCGTCGTCCAGGTCACGCTGCCCACCAACTCGCGCGGCAACAGCAGAATCAACCTCCCCGGCCGACCTCGGCCCGCCTTCTTTGGCTTCGGGAGGACAGAGCCGACAAGCCACAACGGCCGACGGCGAACGAGAGACAACGGCTCAGCTATTCCTGGCCGGCGCGGATCGAGTACCCGCACCTCACCCTCGCCCGCCGGGGAAACCCCCTCTACCGGGTTTCTTTCTGGGCTCAGAAACGCCTTTCCCGGGTTTCGGGGCCCCAGGCCCGAGAACACCCAGGCCGAACCCAACACGGCCGTTACCCCCTCGCAGCTTGAAGCAGGGGTCCGGAATCCTCAGAGTTAGCGTCAGACAACATGGGCGTGACATGATCGCGACATGTTGATGACAGCTCTCTTGATCGATACCCTCATTTTTCGAAATGTACATGTACTCTTATGCCGTGAGCACGACGAGCTGCCCTGCCTCATCGGCAACAATCTGCTTGGTTCTTCACGCCATTACCTATATCACACACACCCTTTCCCCTGGAGGGCTACTGATGCCCGACACGCCGACACTACGATGGCATGTCCGCCGCCCAAGTTGCTGGTCGGAACGTACGATATACGCTATTTCAACACATTTCCGCGATTATAACAACCATGAAACCGCCGCATCATGGTCGAGACTGAGCAGCAGGCCAGCATCCCCTCAGAAGTTGGGGGGGCAGCTTGGCCTTGCGGCGATGGAATTCCTCGTTTTCTGTTTTCTCCCCCTGGTTTCAATTTTTCCATTTTTCCAACAAATGTTCGACATCGAACTTTGCATAGCACATTTGGCTTTTCACGGATTGGGGAGGGAGGACTTTATTGGGTCGCGCAACAAGCATGGAGTTCAACGGGATGGATGGGCGGGTCCTGGGAGGTTGGTAAACGGGACAGAGGGGAGGGACAGGCTTGTTGGATGGGCAAGTGACAGTTAGATGCCAGATGCCCGACCTGGGACAGGTCTCGGTAGTTGTATTTTGAATGGATGGATGCGCGATGAATATAGTCGATTTGGACTGCATGCTTGCTGTGGAACTTTTTCATGTTTACGCATTGAGTTGATGTTCATGGCCATTCATATCTCAGCGCACCAACAATGCCCTCCTCGTCTACAATTCCCTTTGGCGTATAATAAACTCGCTTTCTCTATCCAAGGACGCCCCGATTCCACCCCTCAACCCTCACAAATATTTCCCGCTCTGAAACCTCCCCCCAAAATTGGCCGCCCGATTCAGCAGCTCCTTCTTCTGCGCACCGCTGATCCTCCCGCCCACTTTCATATCCTTCTCCCAGTCAAACGCCCGCTTGCTCGGATCGTCGTCGTCGTCCTCGCCACCTTCACCGCCGGCCTTGCTACCCCACTTGTTGCCATCTCCCCTCCCGGGCGCAGCAGAAGCGGAGGCGGAGGCAGACGCAGACTTGCCCGCGGCCCGCGCGGCCTGGTGCTGCTCCACCAGGCTCTTGCCCCGCGTCTGCTCCGTGTACGACCGGACCCGCGCGTCGTCGGCCCTGCTCCTGTCGGCGGAGTGGGAGGGCCTGCCGGCGGAGTTGGGGGGGCCGGCGCTGGGGTTGTTGGGGTCCTCGCGGCCGAGCACGGCGTTGGCCAGCCGGCGGGCCTTTTCCTCGGGCGTCTCGGTCCAGATGGAGCTCACGCCCGCGGGCTTGCCCTCGGTCGCGGCGCGGGGCCCGCTCGCAAACTTGCGGGACTTGAGCTTGGTCGGGTCGGGCGCGCGGGGGCCGTCGCTCGTCGGCAGCGCGAGCATCCAGTCGTCGCGTTTCGGCGCGGCGGGCTCGGCGCGCGCGGTCGAGGCGGCGTGCCTTGCGCCGGCGGCCGCGGCCCGGGAGGCTGCGGATGAGCCTGGGAGGGCGGGGCCCCAGTCGTTGTCGTCTTCTGAGGAGTCGGCGTCCGGGCGGGTTGAGGGGCGCTCGGAGAGGGGTGCTGGTGGTGGTGCTGGGCCGAGGACTCGCTTGGGAGGAGGGGCGGGGCCGCTCTTGGTCGGGGGAGGAGCTGGGCCGGCTTCGTCGTCGGAGTCGGAGTCGAGGGAAATCTCGTCGTTGTTGGCTTGGGCCGCTGCTAATGGACGGGTAGGGCCAATTGGTTGTTTCTTGCTCGCCGCCGGGTTTGGCGCTCTGCTGCTGGTTGCGACTGTTGGGGGCAGCGTGGGACCGACCGCAGGCGCTGGCCGGGACGGCCGCTTTTCTGTGGCGGTATTGTTTGCAGAAGCAGGCACCCTTGGGCCAAAGTCGCCGTCTGAATCGCCGTCGTCTAGGAGAATTTCATCGTCGTTGTCTCGGCGAGAGAATTTTGGCGGAGGAGAACCCAACTCTTCATCGTCGGGAGTGCGCTTGCGCTTTTGGAGATGGGGAGGGAGTTGTGGCCCGATCGACGCCATCGTTCTGGCGCTGACTCCAGTAACTGTGTGGGCTTTGTATAGCGACGGTTATTTCGGGGTTTGGAGCTGCGAGGTGGTGCGTGATGAGGTTGCTTGTGTGTCTTGGAGGTGTGAAATGTGACTTGCACAGTTGAGAGTTGAGGGCGCGGTCAGTGGTGATGCAGCTTGGCTTAGCCTTGCCTTATCGATAGGCCCAGCACCCTGGTTCCGCAGCAGCAGCCTGTCAGGGTGCTTCCCCACTGGATCACAGAAAGCCAGTGGAGCGCAACGGGCCTGGGATTGGGGGTGGACAGGGGAGAGCTGCGGGAACTTGGAGTGTTCATGGCCCATGGGGGACTTGCAACATCCCAGCCTTGAATCCCTCGATGCGCCCACGCACCAAAACAAGGCTGATTCTCGCTCCTCCTGGCCCAGGACGTCCCGCTCCTCACCAGCGAGGTTGATTGTGTCTCCCAGTCTGTTACAAGCAGCTCTCTAGAGTTTGCGCGCTGCTCCGCCGACGTTGCCGCTGCTTAACGAGAGCACCGAAGCTGCCCGCGCCGAGCTCTCCGCGATCCCTGCCTCCCCTTCTGTCTCTGGTCGAACCACGGGCTCGACAGTCTCGCCTCTGCCCCCTGGAGCAATGCCGCTCGTTTCAGACGCCCGATGAGTTCGAGTCAACCCCGCGAGGACGATGGCCCCGCGGACGCCATGGCCGACGAGCCAGAACTCCCTCGAGCCCACGGTGACGACGAGGAGAGAGCGAGCTCGAGCGATGAGGAGACCGTGAAGGGGGACCGGGACGACGATCACATTGCCGACTTCCTCGATGACGAGCAGCGCACAACAACCGGCACACCATTACCCGCACCCGGCCCCAGCTCCATCGCCCACCGGTACCACGAGCTGCTCGAAGCCGAGCACGAGACGCCGTCCGAAGATGGCTCAACCGACGCTCTCCCGCGGCTGGCTGTGAGCCCCATGGGCTCCATGCTCTCCGTGCCGGACGACTCACCCTCGGTACAGGTATGTTGGACAGAACTATTAAGCCAGGCTTGCTCGGTTGGTATTGACGGCGCATTGCAGGGCTCCGTGGTATCCTCCCCCGGCAGCAGCATTCTGCCTTCCCTCGCCTCCCGCCCCGGCCTCGGAAGCCCAACACCTTCCTTCCGGCCCTTCGACCAGAGATTCCAGTCTCGTATCTCGTCGCCCTACCTCTCCTCGCCCAGACCCTCCTCCCCCGCGTTTCTGTCCGGCCACAGCCGGAACGTCTCGTTGAGCAGCCAGCTACTGCTGGATCCCGGGGAGACAGAAACCCCGTCACCTCCCTGGGAGGTTGTGCGGTGGACAAAACTGAAGAAGCTCAATGGCCAGGTCTTCTCCGAAGCGGGGAGGAGGAATTTTGGTTCCCCCACATGTCTCGCCGTCTCGGCCGCCATCGTGCTGGGCACATCAAAGGGGATAATACTGGTGTTCGACTACAACCAGAACATCAAGATGATCATTGGCCCGGGGACAAAAGGTTGGAGTTTTCATTCCGTTGCTCTGCCGGAAGAGTATGCATGGCTGACTGGCTCTTCCAGCCGTCGAATCAGGCCCCATAACCGCCATCGCGATATCTGCGGACCATTCCACCATCGCGGGTGGGCACGCAAATGGTAACATATTTACTTGGGATACCACCCGGCCTGTGAGGCCGTTTCTGAGCATCCCTCACCTGGACCCTGCCCAGCAACACAATAGAACTACCGACGGCCATCTACCGAATGTCAAGGTCACCCACCTGGGTTTTCTCGGCACCCGCCACACCGCCCTTGTCTCTGCGGATGATCGAGGGATGGCCTTCTCGCACCTCGCTACTCGGGGCACCGGTGCCATCGGCAGGTCGGTGAAGACGACCAGGATATTGGGTCGGTACCCGGACTCGAAACCCCCACCAGGGAAGACGCTGAAACCCAGCACTGTCCTGGCATTTGCCTCGCTGCCCCTCGGTAATGTCGAGATGGCGACAGATACCCTGGGACTCACCGCCATGCTCACGCCCTATCTGCTTGTTATTGTCTCCACAACCCCTATCGCCCAGACACAACACAAATCCGCACGCCCCAAGGAGGTCGCCGCCCACAGCGCCCTGACGGGATGCCTTGCCTGGTTTCCCGGCGTCAAGCTAAAAGTGGCAGACCCCGTCACGGGAAGTCAGATCTCCAAGGTCAAGCTGGTGTACTGCTGGTCAAATGTTCTCACTGTCCTGGATGTCGACGAAATACCGCCAGAGGACAAGGACAAACCACCGAGTCTGAAGTTCAGAGCACGGAGCAGGTGGAAGTGCGAGGAGCCCATCGTCGCTGTGCAGTGGTTGAGCCGGTCGGTGCTGACCGTGCTGACCATATCACAGCGGCTCATCGTTCTTGAAGACCGGACCATGCGCATGACCGAGGCTTTCGATCTCATAAACAAACACATCTACCATGCCGACTTGTTCTCGAAACAACTCGGTGCTCTGGTAGAACAGCTAGACGAGGAAGACCCCTCTATGCATGGGGTTGTCGCCGACGCGTTCTCCATGAGCCTCAAAACCTACAAAGGCCGGCTTTTTCTCCTCGGATTCAACGACGTATCCATAGGAGCCCTGTCCAATTGGGCCGATCGCCTCATTGCGTTGATGGAGAACGGCGACTATGTCGGCGCCATCAAGCTGGCGACGTCATACTACACCGGCGACGCCAACAAGCTCACCGTTGGGTTGCCAGAAGACACCGAGCTGAGGCACTCCATGGTCCAGGACAAGCTAATGGAAATCATGAGCGCGTCGCTCAAGTACGCCTTTGGCCAGAGGCAGAGGAATCGGGACTCGGCTGATGAGCGTCAGTTTCGGGAGCTATCAGAGACCTGCTTCGTGGCTTGTCTGGGTGTCGGGGATTCCGACTTCCTCTTCGACGAGATGTACGAGTGGTTTGATGATGCCGGAGTCGAAGGTATCTTTTTGGAGACGCTGGAGCCTCATGTCCTCGAAGGAACCATCGCAGCGGTCCCTCCGGTGGTCGTGAAAGCTTTGGTCAACCACTTCGTCGGCCAGGGTTGGGAGAGCCGGCTCGAGGAGATGATCTGCCACATGAACACTGCCACGCTTGACCTGGACCAGGTCACAACGCTTTGCAAGCAGCACAGCCTGTACGATGCCTTGCTTTACGTTTGGAACCAGGCACTGAACGACTTTGTCACCCCGCTGTTCGACTTGATTTCGCTCCTAGTTCCGCTGATGCAGAACGGCCAGTACTCTGGCAACCCGATGGAGGCCGAAATAACCGGAGTGAACGCCCTGAAGATATTTCCCTACCTCTCCTACGTCCTCACCGGACGTGTTTATCCAACAGGCGAAATGTTGGCCGAGGACGTGGCGCAAAAGGCCAAGGCCGAGCTGTACTGGCTGCTGTTCTCGGGCAAGAGCATCACATGGCCCAAAGGCAGCAACAAGCGGCTTCTGACAAGGCCCAACCAGTCGTTAGAGCCGTCGTTCCCCTATCTTCGGCTGATCTTGAGCTTTGATGCCGCAAGTTTCTTGAGCGCTCTGAACGAGGCCTTTGAGGATTCCTTCCTCAACGACTCGCCCGAGAAGTCGGCAAGCGGCAGCTCCGGCCGGGACCTACCGGAAGAGCAGATCTTTGGTTTGACGGTGGACCGGCAGTACATTGTCTCAATCCTGATGGAGATCATGAACTCGGCCGATTTTACGCCGAACGAGACGATTTACCTCGACATGTTCATTGCCAGGAACCTGCCAAAGTATCCGCAATACCTCCTCTTTCCTGGCTCGACGCTGACCAAGGTCCTGGTCGGGCTGTGCAAATACCCCGGCAAAGACCTGGCCGAAGATGCCCAGCTCAGCGCTGAGTACCTGTTGTCGGTGTATCAGCCCCCGGATGTCGCGGAACTCATACCTCTCTTCAAAGATGCCGGGTTCTATCGCATCTTGAAGCGCATCTACAGAGGTGACAAGCAGTACGGGAAGTTGGTTCAGACCTACTTTGAAGACCCGGACGACCAAGACGCACTCTTCAGCTGCATTGAGCTCTATCTGCGGCCGCAAGCCGGTCTCACACGGCGCCAGGTCGAGGATGTTCACCAGGTGATTAAGCAGCATTCGGCAGAATTTGTTGACCTGGACCCTGCGATGGCAGCTAGAACCATCGCGAGGCACGCTCCGGGGCTGCATCAGCATCTGCTGGACTCGGTGGCTGCACAGCCAGGCTTGCAATACGCTTACCTGCGAACGATCCTGGAACCCGCTGGCGACGACGGCACAGTTGGCCGCTCGACTGACAGAGATCTGGTGGAGCAGTACCTGCGTCTGATGTGCAAATTCGACCCGGAGCATGTGTCGGAGTATGTTGGCTTGGTCCAGTCGTCCAATCTGAGGCTGGAGCAGCTGCTCCCAACGATGGAGGAGACGGGTGTGATTGATGCGGCGGTCATCCTCATGGCAAAGGAGGGCCAAGTGCAAGAGGCCATGGGCCGGCTGGTCAAGCACCTCGAAACGTTGGAATCTGCCGTTCAGGGTCTCGTTGCAGGTTCCGAGGGTGACGATATCCACGATCTGCAAGAATCTGCCGAGGACCTGATACAGGCCTTGCGAAAGTTCACTCTGGTGGGCATCTGGCTCTGTCAAGGCCAGACAAAGACCGCAAGAGCCGCAGGCTCTGGCCGGCGAGGACAGAAACCACCACCCGACGGGGCGCTATCGGCGGACGAGAATCTCTGGCTCGACCTGATCGACACCTCGGCCCAAATCACCAGGCGACTATCTTTGGTGTTGCAACCGTCACGACCACAAAGCCCTCTCCCTGCGAGCAACGGTGACACTTCCCATCACCACCTTCCGCCCCCTCTCGACACAGATAAGCTGCTCGCCCTCCTCCGCTCCCTCGTCCAAACAATCTTCACCGCTCTCCTCGCCTCAACCTCGACCCCTTCATCCTTCTCACAAACCGCCACTGCGTCCCCCTCACCAGCAGCAGCAGGAGCAGGGGCGCTCTCCCGTCCAGCAACAACCACAGCAGGCGGCATCGGCACAAACAACCTCTCCTTTCTCCGCATCCTGCGCGCCTTCCTCACGCGCGCAGCGGCCTCCTCACCCAACCTAGCGGACCTGCGCGCGGTGCTCGCGTCCGTCTTCTCGGCGTACGCGTACGAGGAGTCGATCCTGCGCCTCGCCAACCGGCTACTCGAGCGCAGCCTGTTTGTCAGCGTCGGGCGGGCCGTCGAGCTGCGGCAGCGCGGGTGGCGGCCGCGGGGCTCGACGTGCGAGGCGTGCGGGCGCAGGGTGTGGGGCCCCGGCGTGGCGGCGGGGGGGAGTGTGTACGAGGCGTGGGAGGAGAGGAGGGGTGTGGAGGAGCGGAGGCGGTTGGCTGCTGCTGCGGCTGCGGCTGGGAAGGCGAAGGGGGGTGGAGTGGAGGGGCAGGTGGAAGAGGAGGAGGAGGAGGAGTATGTTGGCAAGGGGAAGGGGAAGAGCAAAGATTCGAGTCGGAGGGTGAGGCGGGAGGAGGAGGAGGGTGGTGAGGATGGGGAGGCGAAGCAGGACCCGAGAGAGGGACTCGGTGATGGGGTGGTGAGTACTGCGAAGAAGGATCAGCAGCCGGCGCTGGGGCCTTTGGTGCTGCTGGCGTGCAGGCATATTTATCACCAGAGCTGTCTCGAAGCGCTGTTGGAGAAGGACGAGGAGGGCAAGGTTGGGGAGTACCGGTGTCCGATTGATGGGTAGGGATAGATGGCTTGTTATGTTGTGTTCAGTACAAGTAGGGGCGATATGGTAGATAATTACGATTCAATGGAGGAGCCCGCCCTGAGATGGTGAGGCCGGCTTTGCAGGTCTTTGCCATGTTTTCCATGTTGTCACTTGTGAAAAGGGGTTTGGACCGTGCCAGCGCCCGGCATCCACCTCAGCGACTTTGGCGCTCCGGTTGCAGTGGATCAGTGCGGGCGGGCCGCTAAATTCAAACCTCGGGCCGTTTCTTGGCGGGCTTACGCAGCTGCCAGGGGCCCTAGGTTCCTGTACGTCGCCCGTCGATTGCACATGCAAAAGCGTCCAATTCTTGATCACATCCTCCAACACACCAACCAATGCCAGCATCACCATGCCGGTAATTTCAGAAGAAGAAGCCGACGAGGACGCGGTCCGTCTCCCAGGCAGCCGGCCACCCTTTTTGCGGCACGACTCCTCTGGCTCAAGCAACCTCGACGCCGCCGACTCCCACAACCACCACCCCCACAACGAACAAGACGAAGACGACGATGATGATGACGACGAGGACGCCTACTCCTCCACCGAATACGACGACGATGAAGAACAAGAAGACGACGGCGCCCTTCCCCCGCGCACACCCTTCTCCCAACACGCCTTCGCCCCGCCCTTCTACGGCCGGCCCCCGACTCCCTTACCCCCCTCGCCATCCCTGACCTCGCTCCTCCGCCCGTCCCGCCCAACAACCCCAGACGCATCCGACGACGACGGCGGCGGCGGCGTGGGCACCGGGACAGGGACCGGCGGCGGCGGCGGGCGGGACGGCCACCCGGGCGAGCCGCTCCCGCGGGCGCGGCCCAAGGTGCCGACCTACGAGTACTACGGCTTCGTGCTCTACCTGTTCAGCTCGCTGTCGTTCCTGATCTACCTGCTGTGGAGCTACCTGCCGTCGCCGTTTCTGCATGCGCTGGGAATCTACTACTACCCGAACCGGTGGTGGTCGCTGGCGATCCCGAGCTTCCTGGTCATGCTGCTCGTGTACATCTACGTAGCGCTGGCCGGGTACAATGTGGAGATCTTGACGCTGGCGCTGGAGAGCGTTGAGACGGTGGTGGACGAGGCGGCGATGGTGGCTGTGGTGGATGGGAGGGGGAGGATCGTGAGGGGGGACCGCGAGAAGAGGAGGCGGGAGGGGGCTGGTGGTGGTAGCAGGC
>OUNM010109142.1_pt1 | contig 32123 bp, 47 predicted proteins | sample 1769961 | NCBI WGS metagenome assembly OUNM01 (sample SAMEA3914820, study PRJEB12502) | metagenome | biome: forest; material: soil | place: USA | collected 2012-03-12 | depth 0.3 m | reverse complement strand
GTCTTGGCAAGCCAAGACCTTTCGGCGCGCTCGTGCTGGTGCCCCTGTGCTGGCGCCAAGACTTTTTGGCCCAATGAGAGACCGCGAATTGCGCTAACATTTAATCCCTGCCCGCGCATACAAATTTCTTAGCAGCTGTTAGTGCACACCCCTGTCCGCCACCAAAGTCGCCACCAAAACGCACTAACGCACTACCCGCCAATTTGGGGACCGAGCTGTAGTCTATTATAGATAATGGAGCCATGCGCGAGTGGAGCTCCCGATGAGACTTGGCGATGAGACTTGGGGGCTCCATGACCCTCCAATTCCAACGTCTTTCAACGCCAAGAAGGCTAGAAAACCATGAATGCCACAGGGCTCCGTCCTGTGCCAACTCCACACGAAGGGGGAAGTACCGGTACCATACATGCCTACCTGGCTACGGTGAGGGAGGAAAATAAGCGGGTTTACCTCCGCACGTGAAATGAGGGGGGCGGGGTTGGAATAGGGGCCCAGTCAGCGCCTCACGATCTTCGCGGCTTTTGCGTCGTCTTGGGCTGAACTCACATTAGTGTGCAGCGGGATTCCGTGAGCCTGCAGTCCGCCGGCCTCTGCGGACATTTCAGTCCGGGCCGCTGAGCTTCGAGATGCGAGATGTCAGTTCTTCTGCGCCGAGAGGTTGCGGGTGTCGTCTCAGATCCAAAACACACAAGACTAGTCAACGGACCCCAGCGCATGTGGACTGAGGAGCATGACGTGGATTAACTTAGCTAAGGCGTCTAACGTGCGTATGTACGGAAGGGGTTTGGTGTGCTGCATGGCGATCCAGGGGGCCAGGGAGTGGAAGCCGGGGGAACGGGGGTGTTGACGGTGGCAGACCGGTCAAGGTCCGTCACCCAAGACCCAGGACCGAGAATACGATGACTCAAATCAGCGAATACGGTTCAGCAATCTGGTCGCGCAGTCTGCGGGTTGCCCTTCTTAGATGGAATTTCTGCGGGGAAGACGACGCTGGCTGCAGGACCTTAGTCGTCGATCACGGCGCATCGACGATCTGAAAATCGGGTGGCACGGATGATGGGAGGGTTGCACTCGAGTTATCAGAACGACCCTCCTCTGCCGGTGCTGCGTGTACTATCAGCCAGGTTGGCCTAGTATGCACGACCCAAACCCGTGGGCCTGGGCGATCGGCCACCACACTCACCTTCGATGGGATGGGTGCATTTTTAGCATCCCTCCTTGCCCACCCTGACCCGCTCGCCGCAGCGAAGACCCATGTCGGATGTCGGCGTGAAACAACGTTTGGCAAGCCGTGGGCGTCACGGAGACGAAACAGTGTATCAAGTCAGGTACCGGGATAAGGAGACCATGTCAGGCAAGTTGGTCATTAGAAGCATATAATCGTCTAGGTGAGCCTGCAATTGGCACCCCTGGTGACGTGTATTGCATCGCCCTCTGCCAAAAGAGGCCCGCCAAGAGAAGCGCGGCACGATGACCATTATTAGATTCGGAGAGTTTGGTACATTGAGCGGAGACAGCGGTGGGCCTGACCTGCGAGGCGGGAGACGGGATGGCCTCCGATTTATCCCCTGGAGCAGCCGACATGTCAGGAGAGCGAGGAGCAGAGAGGGAGGGGCGAGAACAGCGGAGGCTTGAAGCGGGAGGTCGGAGGTTCAGGAGCAGAAAGCAGGAGGCAGGAGCCGCGGGAGGCAAAAACCAAGATTAGAAAGGCCCAGAGGGCTCGAGACTGCACCACGAGGGGTGTCAGATGCGTCTTACCTATCAGATTCTCGCCGCGAGCCTTGATGAGTTGATGTACAGGCTGCATCCAGAACCGCCAGAACGGGACGCTGGCAGCATGGCTGCATCGGGGATGGAGCTGGCTCTGCTCCTACATGGTCCTAGTGCTGTAGGCAGATTGTATGTATGGATGTACTCATAGGTATCATGTAGTCGAACAGGGGGGGACAAGGAGGGACGCTGTTTCGGGATGTGCGGGCTTGGCCCTTGGTGTTCCTGGACACGAAAATCAAATTTCAAAACACGATTCGCGCGGCGGCACGGGTGGGCCAACGGCGCACTCGCTGGCAACCTGGAACGTGCATGCTTCGTGTGTGTTGCCAGTGTAGTACGAGTTTTCTGCCGCGTGCCTGGCTGCGAAGCGTCGACGTCCGGCACCTCTCGACGTCCGGCATGCATCGTCTCTCGGCTCCGATCTTCAGGCACAGACGGGACCGAGAAGGGCCGTACATACAGAACGCGGAAGTAGGTATCTCTGTACAGAATACACTGCACTCCTGGGAATGATCTTGGAAAGTTCCAGTCTCCATTGCCCAGAACCAGGAATGGCAGAGACTGGAACAAACCAAGAAACCAGAAACCGGGAATGCCTGCGAACTACTGTCGTCCCTCTGTCCAGGGGTCCCTAAGAGGGGCAAGCGTACCTTGGGCCCTGCGACGGCTGGCCAGTCAAATCTGGACGGAGGGATGCCCGTGCCCGGTTCCCCTCCCTCCGCGGCCGGAGGATGGGAACACCGTGGGGCAGATCGGATCCCATCAATCTTGCCGTCCTTCCAGTGGGACAGTACCCGAACTCGCGTCGGGGAACGGACTGCGAATGGCACAAGGAAATAGTATGTACTGTGTACTGTGTTTGCAGAGCAGAGCACGTTCGCTGCAGGTAAGAAAACCCCACCTGGAAGGCAACCTTGACGGTCCAGGAACAGGGGCTCACGAACCACTGATAACGCCGACGTCGACGCCAGACTTATCACCATACCCGACCGGCCTGAACCAGCCGGCCGGGCGCTGCTTCTGGGAGCGAGGCAACGCAGTTCAGGCGTCATCGACTGCCCTGTATGCTTTTCGGAATACCGCATACTTGTAGACAGGGGAAGTCTTTTGGGGCAGACCCCGGCTCGCTGCCGGCCTCGCCCAAGTCTTGGCTCTCTGGCAAGGTAATACTGTGTACAGGATGGAATACATGGAGTAGCCTTTAGCGAGCCCGGCATTGTGTCAGCAGTTCCTATTTGCCCTCCTCTTCCCCCCCCCCCTTTCCTCTTTGACGCCTCGTGGACGCACAGCGCCGTTCCTGGAAACTTGAGCATGAGCGCTTTGCCAAGACCATGAGCCAATCTGCGATCGATCGGAGGCGACCATGGCTAGGAACCGTTGGGGTGACACGATAGGTGCCACTGGGCATGCAGTACACCCTGCAAGCGTCCCCGCTAGAGATGCAACCCATCATCGATGGTTCACGGCACAGGGATGGGCCGCCAAGACGGCTAAGACATGAGGTTCGCCGCATCCACGAGGTAACCGCCTTGAAAACGTGAGCCGAGAGCTCACCACGATAGTCCTACCCTACCCTACATACAGAATAGGTATGAATCTGCTGTGGGGCGACGGGGGCGCATCCGCTCACGCACGAACGCCGGGGCCGCATCCCATCAGCTCGCCATGCGCGGGACGGCAACCCTCCCTGCAGGGGCGAGCAACTGGAGAGAGACAAGCGAGAACGGGGGCTGACTCTTCGTGCTCGTGGTGGACCAGCCGACCTGGCCACACTGCGCCTGGGGTGTGTTGTGGTGGCGGCCGGGCGTATGCCGGAGTACGCCGCATGCCAGCGTTTCTGCCCGTTTAAACACGACACCAAGGGTATGTACTAAGTACAGATTGGCGATCCAAAACATGGAACCCACCAGGACCAGACAGGGTTGCACCCTCGCACTTCCCTACAGACCCTGTCATCTTGGCCTGTGGTTGCGGACCGCTGGCCGTGGCTTTGGTGTGGAGCATCTCAGGGCCCTTGACTTCCTCTCCTGGGTACCTGTCCAGCGGTTCCTGGCCCCAGGGGGGAGGAGGGGGGCGGGGGGAAGGCATGAAGACGTACATAATTCCTGCTCCGGAACGACATAGAGATTTCCAACGGGATACCATCGCTCTCACTCCATCTCCCTCCCAACGGACGACCGAGTAACAAGTAACGACAGAGTCCCAGAGCCCGACGCCGTGTACCCGTCAGTATCACCATCCGATATACGCCGTGCGACATCACTGTCACCATGACGGCCTCGCTATCACGCCCGCGATCTCTCGATCCTCTTCCCCCCATGCCGCGAAGGCAATCCTGTGACCGTTGTCATGAGCAGAAGGTCCGCTGTGTGACCGAGGTGCAGGACGGCGCCATAGCTCTCGGAGGCATCGCCGAGGAAAGCGAGGCAAGCTTAGCCGGACACGTCGTTTCATCAATCCCTTGCGTACGGTGCCGAAAGGCCGGTGCAGTCTGCATCTACAGCCGTAAGTGTCATCCCCTTGGTTGGTGAATCTTAGACTTCTCAGCCCGCTGACATGAACGACAGCCCAACTCCGTTCCGGCCGCCCCAGACTCCGGCGAGATTCACCCGTACAGCGGCCTCGGAAGCGGGCAAGAAGGTCGTCGAGGTCCTCGTCTTCATTCTCCCTCTCCACCAGCTTCTCTCAGTCCACATCGTCGCCGCCCTCCTCCAGGCCGTCAACCGCCCTTGCTATTTCCCCGGGCGGCATTGGTTTGGGACTCATGGGACACTCGAATGAGCATGTCCACGACCACGGGGCGATGCACGTGCCAGCTCTGCATCCGCCTGTTGCTCCCGCGCCGTATGGCGAGCTGGCGAGTCACCGCGGGACCGTTCAGCAGACCCCTCCGCCACTCCCAGGCCAGTGGCAGACATCTCCCTATGGTTCTGACGGCAACCAATTCCTGACCGGCATCTGCCACCTAACTTCGGTCGCCGAGGACACGGCGGCCTCCACCATACCCTGTGTGCCTCTGTTCTCAGACGGCGTGCCCAGCGTGCCCAGCGTTCCCAGCGTTCCATCGTCGAGGCCAGAGAACATGATGGGCGACTATTCATGGGCCCTCCCGGCGCTTCCCGACTATAGTCTCCAGGAAGTGGCCCACATCAACCTCCGCATCCACCTTGCCGGTCGCGCCCTGCCGTCGCTCCCTAGAGCCCTGGCGTCCTTGTCATCGCCTGCAATCAACGATGTTTTCGATGCCGCTTGTGCTTTGGTCACCGCTGCAGACCGCTTCGCGTCGAGGAAGCCCACCCCCGTCCCTGAATCTCCAGCAGGGGCCAGAGGACAGACGGCAAACTTCGGATCACCAGCACTCCTCTCGCCAGTCGTCGACACTGCCCTGGACGCTTCTATCTGTCTCATGCTCCACGCTGGCCACCAAGCGCTCCTGGGAATCTTTGAAGATTTATCGGCCTCACTACTCTGCCTCGGGGAGTCCCAGCACCAGCAGCTGACGCCGCCCAGAACGCCCCGCGATGGGACGTTCTTCCCGCCGACCTACAATCAGCAACAGCCCGGCGCCATGGTGAACTTGATCGGCAATCTCGTGGCTGAGCTGGACCGGGCTTTCCTGCCGCTCGCCAGCCACTCCAAGTCACGGCCACCCTTCCGCAGCCACAAGTCCATGCCGGCCCTGACGGGAAAGGCTGGCGGGTATTATGGGTCGTCCGGTCTACATCCTCCCAAGTCACATGCCCAGTGGCAGAAGGGAGCTAACCACGCGCTCGTGAGCGAGATGGAACAGAGGCGTATGAGGGCGAGGAGCCAGTTCAAGAGTGTCGAAAGGCTGGTTGGCATGACTTGAATGTTTTATGACTACTACTACGACAAAGATATGTGTCATGTATGATACGACAACGTGGGTGAGGCAACGACATGAAATGATAGTAACGAGCCGGTAATAATCAGGAGCTCAGGCAGAAAAAAATTGAAATGACTTCATACACGGCATTGGTTCTCTCCTGAATCGTTCATAAACTGCGTCAGAGCGAGACGTGCCAGGCTTACCCGTTATAATATTGATTTCCGGCGCGTTTTGGCCAACTATTATGGTGCCTGATGCAGCTTAGCCAAAACAGGGCCGCCAAGGACGTGGACCTGTCATTATTCGCTGGTCGGTCTTGATGTGAGGCTGTGCGTTGGCCGTCTTCCATGTACGTACCTTGTTTGACAAGCGACTTGTTCAGATTATTAATCAAAAGAGTCTCGCATTCGCCAGACGCCACTCAGCCACCTCCTCACAAAGCAAATGAGCGTGAAGATGACGAGTTGACACTGTGATAGGGCGAAAAGACGTGCAACCGAGCCGAGGAACCATACCCTTCGATCGAACATATCAGTCTGTGTCTCCTCATCTAGATTTACTCGGCAAGCATTATAATGTCCATAGACTCTCCAGGAAAACAAGCTAGACGCTTTGAGATCTCGACTACCACTCCGACAGTGGTCATGTTTGCCTCGGTCCTCCTAAACTGAAGAAGCTCTTGGACTTCATGTCCGGTATCTGGCAAAGTGCCAGCAAATGGACGGGTCGTTTCGGGTAAGTGTCATGAGTTTTGTGGTCTGTTACCTTGACCACCCACTGAATTAGCGACTCGGGGAACGAAAGCCGTGGTGCGTGGCAGTGCAGGACCCCCGAGGACCCGTGCGTTGAGTGACGCTAATAACGCATGACTGTCATTCTGGTGTAGATAGACGAGGCGAGGCGGGCTGGGCGATGACCAACCACCTGCAGGTTGCAGCAGTGGCATCAGGCCAACGAGCCGTCTTCGGGGGGATTTCTCCTGACCCCCCACTCACCTGCGGTCAGCACACATCGCCATCCCGTACCGGACTCGGTACGAGCTGTGCATTGGTTGGAGTCAGCACGCGCTGCATAACGCGGGCGTGCACTCGTAATCTGGGGGTGGGACTCGGGAAGATCTCGTGGACTTCTCAAGACAACCCCAGAAGTGGAATGGCAAGATCGCCGGTTGCCCTCCACCGAGAAGAACCAAGCCCGCACGCGCGACCAACAACGCCAAAGCTTCAACTTCCAACAGGAACTCAGGCAAGGGCTCAGCAGGATTGCATCCCTTGAAACGCGCCGAGACAATAGTGAGGAGAGAGGAAGTGGAGTGCTTCTCCTACAGCTTCCTAATACCTACTAGCTCTTCACACGTCTCGGTCCTCAACCCCTAGAAAGTTGGGCTCTTCGTAGGAGTTGATCTTCAACCGTTTACATAATACAAACGCATGCTTCTAGCTCCCAAGTCAGGTATCAGATGATCGAGATCCGATAATCTTCGCACGCCCAAGACCCGGACCGGCTTTGACGGATTCGGCAAGCACATCGGCAAGGACATCGGCACTAATCCTGCGCTAGCCCTGCAGCCCGCCTCCTGCATGCACATTTAGCCCACTCACGTTCTTCCTTTCCGCAGACCAGCTCGCCTGCCTCCGACGAAGTTCCAGCCCAGACGCTCCGGGACCAGGACACCCCAGTTTCTCCTGCTACCCCCAAGGCTAGGCTTCGTTGGGCAAGGTGCCGGGTAGAACAAGCACGACAAGTCCCAGATCCGACGGACGGCACGGGGCTTGTTCATCCGGGCCCGAGCCGAGAGGGAGTGGGTGGACAGGGGGTGCCGAATTGTTGAGTCTTCGGTGTAGCGCCCCTCTAACTGCAGTGATTGTCAGTAACGTGATGGTGGCAGGCATCGCCGGAACGGTTGCGACGATGCGGGCCAAGAGTTACTCACGAAGTTGACAACGGGTACAGGACTGTTGAGCTTAGCTCGAGGATTGATCGGGATTCGGGAGTGATTATGTGGGCAACACAGTCGAGGACTTGTTAATTGATTCAGGGGCTTTGTGTGCATTGATGTCTTTAATTACCTGCCTACCTAGGCAGATCAAGGCCATCTTTGTTCAGCAATGAGTATCGCAATAGTTCGGTTAGACTTTCAAAAAAGCCCAACTAGACTCGACTGAAAGCCCGAGAAAAACATTGATGGATCCCTAACAAAGCGGCTCGATTTTGCCCCTGGCAAGCTCATCCCGCACCCTCAGACAAACCTCTTCCCACTTATCTCTAGCATCTTGTTCCGAGTCAAAGGCATACAACGGCCGATTCTGTCATCTTATCAGTCTTAAATCCCTCCCGGATCAACATGGCTGCCAGGTCACCGGTGCTCACCTTGATCTTGACCATCTCCGGGTCAATCTCCACGTCGTGATCCACGCTCTTCAACAAATTATGCCAACGATCCCGCAGGTCCTCTCCATGCGTCTGGCTGACTCGAATTCTCGGAAACCGCAACTTCTCGTACGCCCTCGTCGCCACGGCCACCTCTTCCCTCCCGACCAAGGCCAAGCTCAAGGCTAGCACCCCTGCGCTTTCGGTGGCCTGGCTCGCCCCCTGAGCCGAGGTAGGTAAGTGTGCGTGGCAGCTGTCTCCGAGCAGGACGATGCGGTGCGAGCCGGGCGACACCCACGTCGGTAGCGGCTTGCGGTAGCAGATCTTCCAGTCGAGGCAAGACTCGGTGGAGCGAATTGCCTCCCGAATCTGCGGATCGATGTCGGCGACCAACCGGCGGACCTCGTCCATGTCGCCGGGCTGGAACCACGATTCGGGGACGTCGCCGTCGTCTTTATGTGTGAGGATCCTAGGCATTGTCAATAAGTCTTTTATCGACTGAGGATAAGGTACGAAAGATAAACTTACCAATTAAATTCTTTCCCTCCCCTCAGCGTATTCTGCACAACATGCACATCCGGCCCAATCCAAAAGTTCACGCTGTCTGCCGCCAGGAAGGCATTCCGTGCTGGGTCAGCCCGCATCGCCGGCGACGGCTCAAAGTAAGCGCGGAAGCACGCGTAACCGCTCGAGACCGGGTCGTCGCGTGCGTTGAGCACGAGGTGTCGAGCCAGCGATTTGATGCCGTCGCATGCCACGATCACGTCGGCTGTCAGTGTCTCGCCCGAGGAGAGCGTGATTGAGGGGGTGGGTGCGACGTCAGTATAGGAGGTCACGTCGTGGGACATGAGGAGGGGGATGTTGCGGTCGCGGACCCTGGGAAGGGGTTGAGGTGTGGATGTTAGCCGACTGGATCGTTTGAGGGGGTGATATGAATGGGTGAGAGTATCATGCACCATTTGAGAAAAATGTCATGATAGTCGCCTCGATGACCGATGTACCCGGCCATATCCATGAGCGGCTGCTCAGCCAGGATCTTGCCGTCATGCCAGCGCCGGATCGCCATGGTCGGTGCTTGGTTGCCGATTGCCTGGATTTCGTTGACGTTGCAGCCCCAGCGGGCGAGCAGTTTGTAGGCATTCTCGCCCAGACCCAGGGAGTCTCCGAGCCGTTGGAACTGGCGAACTTTGTCCAGCACTGCGACGACCTCGTGCCCGTGATGGTGGAGCGCGATGGCCGTGGCGCAGCCCCCGAGACCAGCGCCGACGACGATTACTAATTAGGTGAAATTTGTTAGAGTGACTTCAGTCGGGTTGACGTGGAGACAGGGTGGTGCGGACCTCGCAAGGGAGGGTTGTGAGGAGATGTGAGTCTCGCGTATGGAGCCATGTTGTCAAGTCGAAAAGAGCTGAGTGTGTATCACAGGTAAGCCAACCCAGTGCAGTGGTGTAAGCAGTCTTGGTGTTTCAAAATACAGAGTGAAAGTGAAGACACCGGGTGCCGGGTTTGGAGCCAGAGTACGTGTGTTACCCCTGAGTATAGCCGCGTCGTGCGGGGCACACCAATAAGTACTCTTTCACGGCAGTTCTTTCTATGCCGTTCTGATCCTTCACAAGGCCAGAATTATTTCCGATTCAAGTTGGAAAAACACACGCGGCGACCCCAGAAGATGCACAATTTCCCCTCGTCCAAACATGACTCGCATGCGGGGTTTCTCCAAGTCCAAGTGTAGGCCAACGCTCACATCACTCTGAATAATACCCGGTTCTGTTGAAGTGCCCTCTCAGAATCTCAACTCATGTTCATCCCCAACCCACACAATACCACAGTCACCGAGATTACCACCAAGTGACCAACAACAAGAACAACACCATTCACACCCGCCAACATGCCGCCCTCCACACCCGCCCAAGTCTCACCACCCCCTACTCTCGCCGACACGCACTCGGGCCTCCCGGACCGCCTCCTCGCCCTCGGCACGGAATCCAAAGCCCGCCTGCTCAGCAACCGCACACTCCCCGAGAGCGTGCCGCGCCGTAACGGCGAAGGCGAGCTACCCCGTCTCCCGCCCGACACGACCCGCGCCGAGTTCGACCAGGCTATTGCCGAGCTGCGGCAGATCCTTGGCGGCGAGCACGTCGAGATCAACGACAAGCCGCTGGTGGACGGGTGGTATGTTGAGCACCCGTACGTTTTTCTCATCCACTAAGCTTTCGGTATGGGGGAACAGGTGTTGTCTGATGTGTTGGTTGACTGGTGAGGTTGCAGAAACACTCACGACGCGTTCCACATTGCCCTGCAAGATGACCTGGTTTCCAGCGCGGTCGTGTATCCCGGTGATGTGGGCGAGGTGCAGGCGATCGTGCGGTGGGCTAACCGGCACGGGATACCCGTGTACCCCATCTCGATGGGGCGGAATATCGGGTACGGCGGGACGGCGCCGCGTGTTCCCGGGAGCGTGGTGATCGACTTGGGGCGGAGGATGAACCGCATCTTGAACATCGACGCTGATAACGCGTCGTGTCTGCTGGAGCCCGGGGTTTCGTACTTTGCGCTGTACGAGGAGATTCAGCGCCGCGGGTTGCCGTTGTGGATTGATACACCCGATGTGGGAGGTGGGAGCGTGTTGGGAAATGCGATTGATCGCGGTGTTGGGTGAGTTTTCTTCTTCTTTGCTCTGGCCGCTTCTAGTCTGACAGCTCACAGCTACACTCCCTACGGAGACCACTTTGCCAACCATTGCGGACTGGAAATTGTTCTCCCCAACGGTGAGCTGCTCCGGACTGGCATGGGCGCGCTGCCAGGCAAGGACGGGACCGACAACCCCACGTGGCAGTCATTCCAGCCCGCCTACGGACCGTACACGGACGGCATCTTCAGCCAGAGCAACTTCGGCATCGTCGTGAGGATGGGCATGTGGCTGATGCCCGAGGTCGGCCACCAATCTTATGTTATCACCTTTCCTCGCGAGGAAGACTTCCCCGAGATTGTCGAGGTCATCCGGCCACTGGCCCAGCAACGCATTCTCGGCAACATCCCTCAACTCCGCCATGTTATCCAGGAGCTCGCTACCACCGGCCGGCCCAAATCTGACTTCTACACCGGCCCGGGCCCCATCCCTCGCGACATTATCCAGCAGCAAGCCTCAACCCTCCCGCTAGGCCCCGTCTCCTGGGTCTTCTACGGTACCCAGTACGGCGACGCAGCCAGCATCGCAACCCAGCTCGAGACAATCCGCACGGCCTTCGCCGGAGCGATCCCCGGCGCGAAGATGCTTTTTCCCTCAGACATGCCGCCGGACCACTACCTGCACGCGCGGGTTAGCGTGTGCAGCGGCGTGCCCGTCCTCAGGGAGCTCGACTGGCTCAACTGGGTGCCGAACGCGGCGCACCTCTTCTTCAGCCCCATCGTGCCGACGCGCGGCCGCGATGCCCGCGTCGTTCACGACCTGGTCGTCCGCCTGCATGCCAAGCACGGATTTGATCTGATCCCGACGCTGTGCGTCGCGGGGAGGGAGATGCACTATATTGTGAATCTGGTAGGTCGTTCGCGTGAAAAGGAGCTGACGGGAAGAGAAAAGCGGAGACTAATTGCCGAGGATCAGATATACGACCGGTCGTCTTTGGATGGGAAGCGGCGGGCCGCGGCTTGTATGAGGGAGATGATTGCCGAAGCAGCGGCGGAGGGATTCGGAGAATACCGAACCCACGTCTTGTTCCAGGACATGGTGGCGTCGACGTACAGCTGGGGTGGGAATGCGTTGATGCGGTTCAATGAAACGATCAAGGATGCGCTGGACCCCAACGGTATTCTGGCGCCGGGGCGGAATGGGATTTGGCCCAAGAGGTTCAGGGGTAAGGGGTGGGAGATTTTGGGAACCGAGGTGGAGGATGCCCTGGAGGGGAAGGGGATTGGACCAAAGTGAGTGAAGGACGTCCTGAGTTCTCCGTATTGACGATGGAAATATCGCAGTTTTAGAGTTCATTTGACTGAGCACTATGCCCGAACCTCATTCTCTACTTGCTGGATGCCCGGCAATCAAGACGTCCGTCCAGGCATCAACCAGTATGCATCCATCGCCCACCCACCTTTGTCCACCCTCCTTTCGTAGCCCCAACCTCAATGTCAAGCTTCTTCGCGCCATATCGTAGGAGCAATTCTTCAGCCTCAGTCGTCCCAATTCCCTTCGCCCGAGCTTCAGATATCGACGTGCGTAGCGCATCCATGGCCGTGTCTCCGGCCGGGGTCCGGACATTAGGATCCGCACCAGCTTGAAGAAGCACTTTGAGCCTGCTACATACATCCCCGCCCGGCGTGCGGGCCTGCAGATATAAAGGCGTACATCCGTGCTTGTCGCGCCATCCGACATCAACACCCGGGACGAGGAACATCTCCATGCTCCTCGCGTCGGTTACCCTTCCCAACACAGTGGCCGTCTGGGACGGGGTCAGGTTCAGCGTCTCAAGGACGGAGAGAAGCGTGTGATTGGCTCCGCTAAAAGTACTCAGAAGCCCTTCCACAATTGAGTCGCCCGATTCGGTGGGCAATGCGTTCGCTGTTGAATCCCACGCGGCTAGCTTTAATGCCGCACTGAGGAGCTGCTTGCTGTTTCGCTGACACCATGGCCTGTTTTGAATTTGAGTCAATGCCGCCAGGGCCATGGCCAGGGGCGTTTCGTCCCGTTCGTTGCGAGTCTGCAGCGATGCCCCAGCCCTGAGGAGGGGATCCAACGCAAACGGGACAAAGTTTGGCATCCTACCAGAGCCGAACGAGCTCTGGACTAGCATGTGGATGGGAGTTCCGTGGGGCGAAAGGCAGTCGTTGATGCAACGTCGGACCGGCGTCGCCAGTAGATCAACAACTTCCTTGAAATCTTCCTTCCACGATACGTCTTGATTCTCGCAGAGGCAATGCAGTGGCGTCTTGGACTGTAAGTCTTGGAGGGATCCGTCGCCTCCGTGGCTCAGAATCCATCGGATCTCCGCGATGCCTTCTTTCTCCGTTATGCTTGAGCAGAGGAGGTGAAGGATGCTGCGCCCTTGAGCATTCACCACATTGATGTCCATCCCGTGTTCATGTTCCAACACACCTTTTAGGAGATGAAGTGCAGCGGTAGTCGTACTTGTCGGGACGCTACCCATGGGGCTGACATACCCCTTCGACTCGTCCTTCCACCTTCTTGCCGTAGCTGCAATCGCCCAGAGCTCAATAAAACGATTTTCCAAGCTATCAAGAGCATCCAATTCCGCTCCCTGTTGCAAGAGAAGAAGAGCGAGTTTGAGTTGGCGTCCGCTCACAGCGTTGAGGAACATGACCCCCAGGCTTTGTGCGGTGTCACCGCGCAGAGCCTTGGACCACTGCGCACCCTGGTCGAGCAACATCAGCGCCATATCTTCCTGTCCATGTTTGAGCGCACATGCCAGGGCTGTGACCCCGTCAGAGTCTTCGAGATCGATGGGATATCCATTTTCGAGTAACAGGCTCGAAACTAGGAACCTGCTCGGCGCGCCACGCTGTTGGAAACCGAACTCTTGTTCCACAACGAGCTCCTGCAGAGGCGACTTCTCCGGACCCCACGGCATCTTCGAACAAACCCCCACCATGGCTTCGAGCACGCCAGGGCTGGTTCCCCACCCGAGACAAGCCCGCATAGCTCCGACGACGGCACGGCCGCTGGAATGTCGCGTGAGGATCAAAACCATTTCGACGTCGCTAAAGCGACAGGCTGTGGAGAGCGGCAATTCGCCGGACACGTCCGGCCAGTCGGTCTCCAATACGTCGGTGGTAACACCGTTCATATCCGACGCTAAAAGGAGACACGCGACGGCAGCGTGGTGACTGCGGCAGACAGCCTCATGAAGGGGTGTTCTCCGGTACCAATCCACTCGCGTCGTGTCGGCGCCCTTCTTCAACAACAGATTGATGACTCGGACATGGCCGCCTTGGCTTGCGTAGAAAAGCGGCGTTCGGCCAAGTATATCTTCGGCGTTCACGTCGAGTTTGCCATGGTCCTCCGAGCCATCGAGGACTACCTCTAGACATTCAAAAGATCCGTGCTTCGCCGCCTCGTGGAGGATCGTGGTCCACAGGGGCCCGCCCGTAGCAGCGAGAGGCAAGTCTCTGGGGTGGTCCGAGAAGGCGCGTAACAGACACTGGGGGTGGTTTATTCTGGCGAGATAGTGAAACGCGTGCAGAGAAGCGATACTGCGGTCCTCGTTTGCCGGCCTCGAAAGAAAGCTGGGGATCAGTTCCAACGCTCTGTTCAAGTGGTTGGACGTCATCGCGGAGGCTGCTGCGCGTCGTGCTGTGAGAAGGTTACTGAGAGCGGACATGGCGGGCATGGGAGCAGACGCTGCCGACCGCGAACGCAACTCTGCCTCGAGCCTAGCCGGCTGTCGACCCTTCTCCCACTTGTCCCACGGTGGCTCTGCGACGGACTGCCATACGCGGAAATGCCGGTCTTTTGCGAAGAAGAAGGTGTACAGCAGATTTGTGAGCGTCGCTTTGTGAACCATCGTCGTCGTTTGTTGGGCGTGGCTGATCCAATACTTCGCAGCGTAGTGGACAAAGGCCAACTCGCCGCTCTCGCTCCCGGCTTCCCCCCCCTGGAGATCGCCGAAGGTCATGGTGCCAAGACGTTCAATGACCTCACTGAACTGGATGTAGGACAGGCAGGTCAGGGCGATCTCGGCGTGTGCATCTGCCTCAACAAAGTGAAACACTCCCGCATCTTCACCCAACGACTCAAGATACTCGCGGACAGTGTGATGCGAAAACTGCACAAGATTTGTCTCCGGTTTGTACACCACAAGCGGACCGCCCAGTGCAAGGACGCTCTGGGGGTCCGTCAAGATGGTTGACACGTCCAGGTTGACGGATCCGGGTTCGATTGAGATAGCCACGGCAATCTCGGGCAGGCTGAGCGGGCGATGAGAGAACAGCAGCATCTGGAAAACCCTGCGGCAGAGCCTCATGTTGCGGGGTGGTGTGGAGGAAGTGAGTTGTTTGATCATGTATTCGTAGGTGTTTTCGAGACCCCGAGGAATTTCTTTTAGGGCTTCGGAAATGTCATGGTCGGTGAAGTATGTTGGGAGGCATCGGAGGTGGGAAGCCGCCCACTGGAACCTGTTGCCTGTGGTTAACCTCTGTGATCCCCTCGCAAGAAATGTTTTGAGGTAAGCTGCTCACATTCCATCTGATCGACTCTTGAGGCTATCAATGATCTCCTCTCGCAGTCTTGAATCGCGTAGCGAGAGATCCCTGTTCGTTATCATCGACTCAACTGTTTCCGTGACATACAGGGCGATATCGGCTTCGTTCATGCTGGGTGAGAGGGCCAGCTCATAGCAGTCCCCACGATGGGACGTGGCAAGTTGGTCCCATGCCTTCCTGATAGAAGCGGACGGACGACTCGACATCAACACATCGATGGAACGGGCTCTCAAGAATCACGTGACTAGCCCCAGGAGCGTCTTAGGATCTTCGCACTCGTCGAGCGCATCAATTACGACGACAACCTTCGTCGTTCCTGCGATTGCGGTGACAACGTTCTCAAGCATATGCGACGATGCCGCCTGAAACGATTCAATAGCCGCCACGCTGGTGGGCCCAAAGAGGTCGAGGAAGAGGTCCTCGGTCATATCCGAGTTTTGGATAAGCTGGGTGACAATGGCGCGAAGAAAGTCACAGGTGTCGGTCATTTCCTTCTGGTCTCTGTCAAAATAGAAGTAGGCAAGGCGCTGCCTCTTGCTCGGGAGTACAAGCTGCAGCTGCTGAATGATACTCGAGCTTCAGGAGACACTGGTTAGCAACCCGGGCTAGCAAACATGGGGGCTGATGGTCACATACACAAGAGTCGACTTGCCGTAGCCGGCTGCAGCGAGCAAAAGCAAGCGAGGCGAATGTCAGTGGTTTGCGACATTCTCGACCCGCGTTGGATTGTTGTACCGGATCACACACTTACCAATGCCGTTTATCCAGAGGGCACGTCCGCGTGCCGACCAGTTTGTGTACGTTTCGTGGCCAAATATCCAGGTACATGTCCCCGGGAATCGCCCAGCCGCTACGCTCGAGTGCTTCTTGGTGACGTCTGGAGCAGCGAGCCATTTGAGGACATCACTCTTCCCATTGCGCGCGGTCTGTGTCTGGGCTGTGTGGTTGGCGTTAACGATGTGAACCGATGCGTGGCATCACAGGGGAGAGGACTCACTCTGTCCTTGGGAAAGGTTCAACTGATCAAGTTTCTCAATGACAACTCCGAGGGATTGTCTGGCAGAAAACTCACGGCATTAGACTCGCTGCTTGCCGCAAGCGTGGATGCACTTGCCTTGACTCTGCTTCCAGGGCGAGAATAATGGTGGTCTTGTGCTGCATGATCTCCCCCAGGAGCGTCTTCGCCTTCCTCTGCTTGGACGGCCAAGACGCCAGGTCAAAGGCCGACCAGCCCAAGTCATCATAGAGCTTCTTGTGCTGAGAAGCGCTGCTGTGCTTGGGTGACAGCAAAGATGCGAGACGGAAGGCAGCGTATTTGTACAGCCTGGATGGTGGCTTGTTTGTCTGGCCCGTTCCTGGCAGTCCTGCAGGCTGAGTCGCCGTGGCGGCTTTGGGAACAAGCAGCGCGAGCAGCTCCTTTAGGACATTTTGGCACCGGGCGAGCGTGCCATCGGGCGCCCTGAGACCTGTCGTGCTGGCCGCAGTCCCTATCGCGGGGAGTCCCTGGCCCCGAGGTAGGTCGAGGGTGCGAACTATTTCCTGTAAAGAAGCGACCTCGGCTCGGATCAGAAACAACTCGTTCGGGGCATCTTTGAGCGTCGAGATGTAGGTGCTACAGGCGGCAATGATTTTTCCGCTGAAGTCCACAATTCCTACCACGGCCGCGGTGATGCTGAGCGGATCCATTCCGACTTTCGAGCACACCGAGAGTATGGATTATCCTTCTGACGGTAACGGGAACAGTGGGGGTTTTGTGAGGAAGAAGTGCCTCTTAGTTTCGAAGCCCAAACCTCTCTGGTTTTCAGCCGCAACCCCGTGCGCTTTAGCTACCGAATAACGTTAACTATCGGGGCAGATGCACTCATCCGGGCACTGCGGGCAGCCACCCCCGCCTCGGTGGCTGAGGCTGGCCGCATAATAAGTGTGGTCTGGGTTGTTGAACTATGTACTGTGTATGTGGGTTGAGGGAAACCGGGTCATGGATGCTTGACTGGGAGGAGTTGTGCCAGGGCGGGTTGATGTCGACCCGGTCCGTCCCACATGTGATGTGATGGTTCATGGTGGCCCGTGTCAGACACAGCTCTCGTGGGGGACCAGGTCTGGGACCGCTGGGGATGTGGTCGGATTTGGTGCTTGCTGCAACGTTAATTTGGGACACGAGCCTCGCCGTTTGACCCAATCCCGACGTCTGACCCGGCGACCCCTCAACCAGGCAGAACTTCGAAGTGCCCACCTGTGCAGAACTCCAACTGGGAAATGGTGTGATGCTGCTGACCAAATCGGTGCCGGGCGTGGTGACTCTGACTCTCTGGCCCGAGAACATGGCAGTCAGCCCTGCCGGGTTTGGCCAGCGCATTCCGCGTCGCTGCAGGGTCGACTCGACGTTGGCTAACAGAGCACGCCTGAGTAAGTCGCCGGCGCTGTTAGCAGGGTATCATGCTTGACATGCAGGCAGGCGGTCCAGTCTGCCTTTCCGGGGTGCGCGGCAGTTGAGCTAGCAGAACGGCGAGGCCAATTGGGCTCTATGCCTGAACCGGCCCCGGACCTCCCTTCCCCACTCACCGAGGCGGAGTCACCCATTGGCGGCCGCCTCGCTTCCATCAGCCTGGAAGAAGCTGGCGGGCTCTGGGCGTGCTCGGCGGGCATTCTGCAACGGGCAAGAACCCAACCTCAGGGCCAAGCTGCCAGTGGTTGCCAAACCAAACCCTGCGCGGACCCTTGGACCCAGGCTCGCCAGGGGAGCCCCCCGCGATTGGACTGCGCTGCCCGTCAAAAATTCGCGACCGAGCCTCCGCTGGCCTTCTTGACCTCTTTTCCTCGGGAGCGTCCTGTCCTCGTGCAGCCTGCGTCCCACCTCGGACTTGTTTGACGACATTGGCGGGAGCAGAGGGAACTCGATGATTGATGAGCGCCGGTGGATGATTGAGACACTTCGTCCCATGATCCATCGCGCGGCCCGCTCTCCGCGCTCCGCTCTCCCTCGTGGCAGTGGATTCGAGTTCGGACAGTTGGGACGCGCTGTCCTGCCGGCCTACCCCACTTCTGCTCTGCAACGCCGACAGCGCAGAACGGCCCGATCCGGGCCCTGCGTCCTGACATGATGGGTAAGGCAGGACCCTGAAGAGCGCACGCGAGAGCAAGCGAGAGCACACGAGCGCATGAGCACACGTCTATCTCAGCTTTCAATCTCGCCGTGGTGATGGTGGTGGTGCTGGTGCACGCTGACTCGCTCACAGACGCGACCTTCCACTCTGCCGGCCCCCCAGGCCTCGGGTTGGATGTAGCGGGCGGCCATGAGCCCTTCCATCCGTTCCATTCCGCCACATACCACGGAGAATTGGCCGCCGCCGGGCACGATGCGGCCGCTTCCCAATCGCTTGGGGACCCCATGGACCTCGACCTCGACTTCGACGCTGCCTTGTGGGCGGGTGACATGGACCCATCGGGCCACCTGGAGACAGACATGAACATCAATTACGCCCCGATCGCCATGACCGCGCCCGCGGACTTTCTCTTTGCTGAGGATGAAGGAATGTTGCCGACCGGCCCCTACAACGGCCAGCTGCCCGTGTTGTCATCTCACAGCATCAGCATCAGCAGCGTGCCGCAAATCCAGCCGGTGCAGCCTTCGCCCACACACACAATGTTCTCGGTGGCTCGCTCCGAGGCCGGATCCGACGACGTGAAACTCTTCGACGGCGGCGCGCAGGACGAGAATGGCATCGCTCGTCAACGGCTACGGAGACAGTTGTCGCTCTTGTCCAAGGGCTGGGCTGGGGATGAGATCAGGTTCAAGAACTGCGATCCGTCCAAGGCTGTCGTTCTGCACGCCTTTGCCATGGAGTTGGGGCTGGGTTACAACCATGACGTGAGGAGCCGCGAGGTGTCGATGGCCCGTCTTGGCCCGGCTCAGATTGCTTCAGCACCCCAGATCTCACCGCGCCGCGTCTCGTCCTCGCTTCCTCGTTCCTCCACCGAACTTGATTCGACTCTTTGCTTGCCAGGCCTGCCTGCCGTCCCCGAGTTTCGAACGCTTGAGATCGCTTCTGACCCCACTCCTGGGACGGGTCCACAGCAACCCCAGGCGATCCTGACGGATGTGGTCATGAAGGATGTGAAGGACCAACATCTTGTCCGCCGCCCCAGTCGTAGCGAACGCATCACCGACTCGATCAGCAAGCATGTCTCCACACTCAAGACATCCATCGCCAAGGGTGGCCGTCGGGGCCCCCTGACCGAGAATGGCCGGCGGGATATGAAGGCTCTTGAAGCCGCTGGCGGTGCTTGCTGGAGGTGCAAAGTCCTTCGCCGCAAAGTGCGCCTTCTCTACCTTGGCAAATGTTTCTTGCGAGTACTAAGCTGATATTTCCTGTAGTGCGATCCCGGTAGCACGTGCAGGTGCTGTCTGCAGAGCGTCCCGATGCCTCACCCCGGCGAAGACGCGCCTCTTTGGCCTTTGATCGGCTGCCGGCGCGGGCCCCTCCGCGAAGCGATTTCGCCACAGCTGATCTGCCCCGGGCCGAAGCAGCCGCAGCAGCGCGGAATCGGGACTTCGGCACCTACCCGCCGGTGCCCTTCAGTGGACGTTGCCGAGCGATGCCTGCTCTCTGCTGAGAGCCAGCGACTAGCCGACATGAAAGCCGTCCTTGAAGGCGCATCCTGCAAGCTCTCCATCACAGAGCCGTCCCTTCAGAACGGCTTCTTCGACTTCATTGAAGCTGGACAGTACCGAGACCGCATCTCCCTCCAGCGAAGCTATTCTTCCCGAGGCAGGACGTTTACCTACACCGAGTTGATTGCCATTATCGCCTGGGAACTCGCCGAGAACCATACGGTTTTGCCCTCTCTCGAGATCAAGTCCTGGGAAAGCTTCATTGCCATGTTGGAAACGGCTGGCATTTACGAGTCTGAGGTTGGCCAGGTAAGCCAAGGTGCCTTTCCCCAAGCGGTTGCTGCTGTGGCTAACCATATGACAGACGTCACTGGTGATTCTTTCCATGGTCTGTCTCAGACACTGCCTCGAAGTGCTGCGCCTTCACTCAGCCAACCTCCTGTCCCGTGGAGCCCATGAAGACTGCGGTGGCGGCCATTGTGAAGTTCAATGCATTCACAACCTACGATCCGAGCTCGCGGCTTATGTCGATGAGTTGTCATCTGTCATCTTCAACAAGGAGAATATGCGGGATAGGAGATGGTGGTTGTCGACATTTTACAGCATCTACATCCAGAGTTACGTGCGGCACGCCATCATCATCATCGAGAAGCAGCTCCGTTTCCAATGCCCCGACGAGGTCGCTGCAGAGGATCTCACAACCACCCAGTACTTGCATCTGCCCGCCATCCTTTTCACAGCCGCATCAGCCAAATACGACCCGCTGCTTGATGGCAGACTCCAATATGCTTTGACAGACAATTCTGTCATTCCCGAGACCTCAGTTCCCGAGCTTCACCACTCCTCCGCCAGAGTGGCATGCGAGGTGGACAAGTGGCCCGAGGCCGGCATCAGAACTCCCTATCAGTTTCTCAGGCGGCTGCTCCAGATCGGCTCTCTTGACTTCTCAGAGTCAGGGCTAAATTATCTCGGGGCGGCAATGCCCAGGTCTCCCATGACTCTAGCGTCTCCCTCCTCCGCCTGGAGTGCTGGATCGCCGCTATCTCCGAGCCCAAGCTCGCTCGAGGCCAACCTGGCCTTGCTCCGGTCCCCATTTGGCCGGAGCAACAGGGACTCGTTTGACAGTCGTTACTCAACACAGCCCTCTACCAAGTTCTCAAACCTCAGCTCGGACAGCCTGGCCCGGACCATGTCGACCGACATGACAAGCTTGTACGAGTCGTCCATATTTGCGGGGGTTTCGTTCTCGGGGAGCGTGGTGGACTTGAACGGGGACAGGTTGTTGGATGCCGGGACGATCAACCCGACCGCCTTGTTCGCGGCTCACCACAACAACGGATCGTCGCAATCGCTCGACCAGATTATGGCCGAGAGTTTTGTCAAGAAAGAAGGGTCAGGGGTCGGCCCTGAGCCGGCGTTCGTCTGCAACTGCTGCCCTCGAACGCCACGGCACTTTCACACGGCCGACGAGCTGACGTATGTTTCCCTTGCCCCCCCAAATGCCGACTGACACATCTTCTGACACCCCAGCCAGCCTTCATGAAACCGAAAAACCCCATCCCTGCACGAAGTGCAAAAAGCGTTTCAAGTCGCCCACCGAAGCCGAGCGGCACATCAACGCGATTCACGTCAAGTCCGACTTTTGGTCGTGCAAGGCCCTCGAAGACCCGCTGCGCGCCTACCACCAGCAGACGTATCACGGCATGGTATGGGACGTGTGCGGGCTGTGCGGCGGCGAGTTTGCGCGCAAGGACGGCCAGGCGGAGCCCAACCGTGACGAGCTGGTTGCGCACGTCGAATCGGTGCACAAGATTGGCGAGTGTGATCGGAATAAGAAGTTTTATCGCGCCGACAATTTCCGGCAGCACCTCAAGAACACGCATGTGGCGTTGCCGGGGAAGTGGTTGAAGACGTTGGAGAAGGCGTGTCGGAGCTCCAGGGATGGCGAGTGAAGGAGGACGTGTGATGAGCGGTTTGTTTTGGGTACGAACATCTGGGTTTGGCTAAACGGATAGAGGCGTCTTGAGCAGCTGGCGGGTTTCCATGCAATGTCTCGGACATATACACCGCTACATTAATCCCCAAGGACGGACCGTCCTATAATCCACTCATATCACCCTCAACAACCTGGCACTTGGGGATCTTGTGTCTCTGTCACGCCACCACACATTTCCACGATCAGAATACAACTTCTGACATTTCCGAGGATATGTACTGTGCTGTCAAAGCATAAAGTATGTGCAAAGAAGTCAAACCCCTCCCTCTCTTCCCCCTTCTCACCTTCACCCATCCACTCTTCCACTCTTTCAGTGAGGTCCCTTACCGCGGGTGTAGGTGGTACATCAGCCAAGAACCCTCAAGTCAAGGCAACATGTCTCTCCCTCGCTCGTTTACAAGCACTGCGAGTAGTAGTCGTTGCTCTTCTGGCAAGTCGATCCCGCCGCGCACACCGTGCACCCGGTGTATCCGCTGCCACCGCATTGGCCATCTGTTTGTATCGCATCATCAGTTTGTGTCGTTCCTCTGAAGATAAAAACTCGAGATAGGACTTACACTTGGCGCTGGTGCACCCACCGGTGGACGCCGACGAGGTCGTCGAGGTCTTGGCGGTCGTGGTGGAGGTCGACAGGGTGGTGGAGGGGGGCTTGGTGGTGGTGGTGCTGGTCGTCGCGGGCTTGGTGCTGGTCGTGCTGGTCGTCGCGGGCTTGGTGCTGGTCGACTGGATCGGCGAGGCGCTGCTGGCCGGGGGCGAGGTGCCGCCGCAGGTGAAGACGGCGGGGCCGGGGATGGTGTAGTTGTTGAAGTTGGTGTAGATCTGGTGTGTTTGGTGGTTAGGGTTGGGCTTTTGTAACTGAGGGGCAGGGAGGGACGGGTTGTCTTACATTGACGGTGTAGCCTGGGTCGGTGTCCTTGAAAGCGCCGGGGATGGCAACGGTCGGGCCGGGGGTGGAGCTGCCGCCGCCGGTTACGGTGATCTGAGCGCAGGAGATATAGAACTGCGGGATGCCCGCGGGCCAGGGGTTGTGGATGCCCAGGGACTGGATGCGGAGGAGGTAGTCGCCGTTGGGAATGCAGGTCGGGATGACGCCGCTATAGCTGCCTGATCCAGGGGTTGGTCAAGAGTTAAAGAGACGTAGGGAACCTGAAAGAGAAGACTTACCGGCCATGGTCCAGGTCGCGGTGCCGCCGCTGAACACCGGGCCTGAAGTTTTCAGTGGTTAGCATGCATCGTGGTGGTGGGGGAAGCTTGAAGTTGGAGGGCGTACCCCAATCCTTGATCTTGAACCAACCACCGGAGCCATCGTAGTCTGCAGCGGCACCCGGAGCCTTGGACATGTAACTATTGACCATGAGTTAGTGCTCTCGAGCTCCACTTGGCCGTAGTCTGCAACCCACATCGAGACCGGGCCTTGGTGATAGACAGGCGTGTCCAGAGTGAAGGTGAACGAGTCGCCAGCCTTGACCGTCAGGGTCTGAGTCGCCGAGTTATCCCAGACGTTGCATCGTAGGCTGGTATCCGCCAGGTCTGTCACAGGCGAGTTGTAGTTGCTGTTTTTGCGAATGTACTGTTCTACGGGGTACTGGGTCCCTGCCGCTGTGAGCTGCTGGAAGATGTAATGTGCCGAGGCCTCGCTGATGGCCAGCGAGAGGGCCGCTACGCCAAGAAAGCCTTTCATTGTGGATTTTTGGAGGGGTGTTGGCTGTGAGGTTGAGGCTGACTTGGACTCTTGGCTGTGGCACTGGGAAGTCTGGGCGACAACTGGCGGAGATGAGCACAATGCTGGAGCGAGGGATCCGGTTTACTTATACGGCGGCCTTGACGCCTCCGAGCCGCCCCCGGAACCGAGGAGAGCTGAGCAGGTAACGCCGGTTTATAACTGATGCGTCAGCGAGGAGGATAGAGTTCCGGCCGTTGGAGCGGTACTGCAACGGCAACAGGCTCACTGTCGCCTCGCATCGCCAACGGGCCGGCAGCCGGGGTCACTGGCCCCTGTCATCGTGGGGAGGAATGCTTGATTCTGGGAGAGGACGGACAAATGCCGTCCGGATACTCAAAGTGGTGAAAGGGCCTTGACGTCTCGGCCAATCCCAGGGGCTCGCTATTTAGCCGCTGAGTCGAGGTGTGCCATGCACCCCACAACCAGGTTGCTTGAATGAAACAATAACATGTCACCCTGGATCCCGTGCTGAGCCCAGGGACACTTTCATGCGACGTGAACCCGGTTCGCTTGCCCGTCATTGCGAGGGGCGTCTACTAATATGTTTGCGGCAATCCGGACATGCGGGTTGATCCCCATTTCCAGGTCGGCAACCTCGCTTTTGATGAGGCCCCAGTCGATTTTAGAAACATGCCAAGCTCGTGTGGACGTGTCCCGGTTGCATCAGCATGCAGATCTCAAGAGCAATATGGACGACAATAACAGAAGTGGCATCCAACTACCGGCTGGCCAAGATGTACGCCACGGAGCGGCACGGACATAAGAAGGATTTCCCGGAGCGCTTCTAGAGGATCCAGCTTGGGAAGCAATTTGTAAATATCCTAGAGCAAGACGTGTTGACTGATGAGCTGAGTATGTGTGAGTTGTACGACCACACGCATGAGTTGGGAAAGGGGCTATACAATGAAACTTGAGTTAGAGCGTATTGGTTGGCACCGATGAAGCATCTAGTACTACTCTTTACTACCGTTATTCGGGTAATGGGGCCACAATGTGACATCACTTGCCTCTCGAGTCTGCGGTCTTCATTGTCTCAAGCATGGCCTCCGGTGCAGCCTTTGGTCGGCCACACCCGAGCCCCCAAGCCTTATGTATCGGCTTACTATCTTGGCGGCTGTGTCCCGGCTCGTTCAAAATCAGTGCTTCGGGGTTTTGAGCTAGAAAATAACGGTTTCTATCTTGTCCATGGCTTTGAGGCGGCCGGAAACCGTGACCTGGGCAGCTCTTTTTCATTTTGAGCCGGGAAGAGGAGCCCTACCTTCCAGCACCGCCATCCTACGGCGCAGGGAAAGTCCGGCTCAAGACCTCATTTCTCATAAGCTTTTCTGTCTTGGTTCACGAGTGTGAGAATATATCCTGGCTCGTCGGCCTCTGGAATGAGTGGCTGAATCGGCCGGGACATGCTGGTCTCATCTATCTGCACATCGACCCGGGTGAAGAATCTCGAGAGTTATGCAATTGTGCTTATGAAATAGGTGGCATTTATCCCGAAGGCCCAGCCAATTCGCGGTTGCCCTGAGGCCGGCACGACCTCGGACGTCCGACACCGTATCCCGTCACTGTGCACCATTCCGACGAAACCAACTGTGCTTTTCTTGAAGTCACATACTTTTCGGGCTCTTTCCACTTTCTTTCCAGCCAACACAAACTGCCTATCCATCGCAATGGCTATTGCGCCACACGAAGCCCACCAGATTGCCGTCCACGCGGGTCAGGGAGAGATTGTCCAACTGGCCGCCCTTGTTCGAAGTCTGGCTGAACGTGAAGGCATCTCTCCCGCCCAAATCTTGATTAGCAGCAAAGACGACTTCCAGCAGACGGCAGCCCACATGGCGGCAAAAGCTGGGCAGATCCGTAAGTCATATTAGATGTTGCGTGTGAAAGGACATCCCTTAACCATGGCGACAGGCTCTATCGAGACCCTGGCCGAGCTTCTAAATACGGAAGAGAACAAAGCTACCTATTTCAACATGGCAAACCGATTCTCTGGAGACCGTCCCGCGCACACCGCCATGCGTCATGGGTTTCTAGGCGTGTTGCGAGCCCTGCTGGCAAATGGGGCAGATCCAATGGCAAAAAACCGGTTTGGGGACATGGTTGTGGACTACCTCGGCGACTTTGAGCCAGAGGAGGTGCTCAGCATTGTCGAGGAGCACGTGGGCAAGGCTTTACCAGAACTGCGCACTCGGCTCGGGTTGCCGGCTCCCAGGAGCACATGATCAAATTCATTACCCCTTTTCAGCCCCCCCTTTTCCAGTCCAGCATCAAGCCATTATTACAGACGAATCGAGTACTTTGGCGATAAGTACTACAGAGCCATCAACTTTTGACAGAACATCTTGCAAAACTCCGTCTGTGTGACCACGTCGGCACTGCAGGCTGACGGGTGCATCACCCATGCTCTCAACCTCGGAGCAAGGCAAAAAAAACCACGACAATCGCCCAAAAATATGACCGAAGTCTCTCCATCTCCTCCGGGAAGGCTCGAACTTCCAACCTCCTGATTAACAGTCAGACGCGCTAGCCAATTGCGCCACAGAGGATTTGGGTTGTGTTGTGGAGTTCACGGGAGGGGACAGGCCGTTTTGTTTCGGGTTGACGCCGCTGATGACTCCACAGTTCGGGTTAATGGGTTCATGTGTTCATGTCCTTATGCGATCCATAACCCGTGATGTTGGAATCAAGACCCTCTGGCAAAGGAAATGAGGTGAGCAAACTGACAGGCTGACCTACCTTCAACACGACACAGATGGCAGTCAAGAAGAGGATAATACATCCAACCCAAGCGGGTTAAAGAAGTCACATACTCCACCGCCCCTCAAGTAGCAAACATTTCCCCGCCCCGCACAGCAGCAGCCTCAAACAGCGCCTTCACCCGTTTCTGCCACCCCCTCACGTCTACCCTGACCACCCGCCGGTCGTACGTCATCAGACCATTCACCTCTCCCTCGACGTCGGTCGTCTGCGTGTACACGGCTCCCGAGCACGCGTACCTCTCGATCTGCTCGCGCAGCAGGCCGAGCAGCACGTTGGCGCGGTAGTGGAAAGACGGTGCGGCCGTGTGCAGCTCGTATGTCTCGTTGATGGTGGAGACGGCGGCAGGCAGGGGCCAGAGGCTGCCGGTTTTGGGATTATTAAGATCTGTCTTGCACAGAGTTGGGGAGAGGGGAACTTACTTTTCATCTTCTGGACGGAGGCCGATGCCGCCAAACTCGCCTTGAAAGCCGATACGGTTTGCATCGTACGGGGTGGAGGGTAGGGAGGAAAAGGGGGTGCCGCACTGCGGTTCGGCGTAGTGGTGGTTGTCATGGAAGTCGCCTGCGCCGTGATCGTGCCAGCCAGTTACTGCATTGACGAGACGGGTCGGGTCAAGCTGGCGGACGCGGTCGGTAAGGGCGAACTCCGGGTGGCTGTCGGTGATCTGACCCCAACCTTCGTTGTAGAGGACCCACGCGAAGACGCTCGGATAGTTCTTGTGCTCGTTGACCATGGTCTCGAGCTGCCGCTGGAACTCGGCCTGCTCGGCGTCGGTGGGCCGGGCGTTGGTGAACACGCGCATCGACGGCATGTCTTGCATGACGAGGAGGCCGAGCTTGTCGCAGGCCTCGTAGAAGAGGTCGGGTTCGATTTTGATATGCTTGCGGACCATGTTCATGCCGAGTTTCTTGATGACTTCGAGGTCGTAGACCATGGCTTCGAGAGTGGGGGGCGTGTAGATGCCGTCGGGCCAGAACCCTTGGTCGAGGGGACCAAACAGAAACAGAGACTTGCCGTTGAGCAGCGGACGCTTAACGTCGTTGACGAGGCCGGTGGATATGGTGCGAAAGCCGGTGTAGCTCTTTACTTCGTCTGAGTCCATTCTTACCGTGATGTTATACAGCGTTGGTGAGTCGGGAGTCCAAAGCTTTGGCGACGGGACAGCGAAGGTGAATGCTTTGTCCGACACGTGTTCGTGAGACGCCACTTGCGCTCCGAGCAACCCTTCGACTGAGATCCGGAGCGCGGTAGCTTGTCTCTTATGGGTATGTACAGTGGCAACAACTATGACATTGTTAGTTCGAGACAACGTTGTTGTCAGTTTAGGCTGGGGACTTGCGGTTGCCGTCCATGTCGGCTGTGATATCCAAGGCCGAGATGTAGTTATCCGGGACGGGTTCGAGCCATACAGTCTGCCAGATGCCCGTGCAGGGGGTGTAGAAGATATGGGAAGGACGCTTCGTCTGCTTTCCCTGAGGGATGCTCTGGTCATCTGTCGGGTCGAATACAAAGACTTGTCTTTAACCGTGTTAGCACTGTCTCACGGAAACACAACACGATGGCACTTACAAGTCGTTGACTCCATTAGAGACGAGATGGTCCGTAATATCCAGAGTGAAGCGCGAGTAGCCGCCTCGATTGAAGCCAACCATGGCGCGGTTGATAAATACGGTAGCCTCGTAGTCGACGGCTTCAAAGTTGAGCAAGACGCGGCCATCTTTCGCCCACCGTGGTGGAACCTTGAAGCTGGTGCCAAACCACATGCGAGTAACACCCGTCTCCATAATACCAGAGATACCGCTCTCAATGCAGGATGGGATCAGAACCTCGTGTCGCAGAGGGAGAACGGGAAGATCGTTGTCATCTCTCGGACCATGAGCAGGCTCATACGTCCAGATCCCATTCAGAGACTGCCAGGCGTCGCGACGGAGTTGTGGGCGAGGATACTGTGGCCATGGCTTGGTGCCGACCTTGTCGGTCCACGGCGTGTTAAGGGGCGGCGCCCGGAGCTGGTATGGTATTGATGTCTCAGCACGTGCAAGCAAAACAAAAAGATGGAGCAAGAGAAAAAAGATCAAGAGAAGAAACATGTTCCAATGTCTGTGGGATAATATGTGGTGCTAGCTGCAAGGAATCTCCTCTGTATTGACCGGTTTCAGGCCGGAGTTTGACTTTGTGGGTGGGTTGTGGAGAATAGGGATAGGAGGAGAGGGGCAGAAAGATGGTGAGGGCTATGTCCAGCCACCGGAATTCATATGCCAGGAGTTCCAATGCTCACAATTCTTCTTCTCCTAACACGAGACCGATCAGGGTCAGAGGTGAGCTTTAAGGGGCGGTGTCCGAAGTACTTGTAGTACCGCACGTTCAGGGGCGTACTCTACTGCCGAGAAACGACAGACGACAAGTTCGAAGCTGGTATCAGCAAAGATCGACCCAGCAATATGGGTATCGTGTGTTCATGTGGGGGAGCTGGAATGCTACAGCTTCCGAGTTGGGAAGAAGTGTAACGCCGAGAAAGACTGCATGGCCATTGAATCACCACGTACTGCTCAAAGATTCGATGGATGCCCCCAGGGGTCAGGGCAGAAAGCATGGGACAACACATGGTTGTGCGATCTCAGGATATGGCTCGGTGAGGGGCTCCTGCTGTGTAAGTCCAGAGACTGCAGGCTGTGAGGATATCAATGTATCGTAGAGTTGAAATCGACCACGAAATTGAGACTATTGGTGATACAAGGTCAATACGTCCGGTTGTCAGTCGCCACACAAGGCACGCAGGTTTTTGTTGCTCAAAACTCACGGCCAAGCACGCGAGATACGCAACACAAGATGGAAACTCACATCAAATTGTTTTACTCGGGCTGTTAACCTGCCATATGTAGGAGCGAGTGTGACGGCACTGGATAAGGGTTCAGACACAGGCTCCCACACCGTCTAACTTGCATTCTCCGAGCAGAGGTAGCCTCCCCAAATGAGAACAAATTCCAATTCGCACCAGTTAACACAGAAATTCGTAAATCATTGGCAGTCTCACTATCTCAGATAACCGCGTATCCAGTCCAATTGTGTGTAGTCCAGGCACGGAAAAAATAAGCAGAAATGCATTCCCAACAAGCACGGCTCCCCAGTCACAACAGAAAGACACCCCTCAAAGCCCCAAAATCTTCCTCGCCTCTCCGAGCAGTCCCTCAACAGACCCCTCTCCAACCTCTCCCGCCAGCCAGTCCCTTGCCTTCTCAGCCAACATCTCCCACTCATCCTTCTTCCCCGCCAACCGGCCCTCCAAAAACGCCAACACCAGCGCCGTCGCCAGCCGATCGCTCTCCCCACCCAGACCAGCCGGCGCCACAAACCCCTCCTTAAGCCCCAGCAGCACCAGCAACCCCTTCTCCCACTGCCACGCGCCCGAGAAGCCCTGCAGCGAGACCAGCGCCTCGAGCTTCTGCGCGTCCGTCAGCGGGGCGGCGCTCGACCCGGGCCCGCTGTTCCGGCTGACGCTCCTCTTCTTCTTGTCCTTCTTTCCCTTGCTGCGGAGAAGAACATCGGGAAGAGCATCGACGTCGGCCTGCGGCTGCATCTGCAGATCCATCGCCTCGAAGCCGCCCTCGCCGCCGTAAAGACCGTCGTCGACCGACTCATCTTCTTCCTCGCACTCATCATCCTCCGCACTCTTGGAGCTAAACAACTGAAACGAGGCGGGGGCGGGGGCGGGGGCGGCCTTGCTCTTTTTCAGCTTGAAGTTGCTGAGGAACGAGTTCCCGCCGCCGCCGGGCCTCGGGGCCGCGGACATGGACGGAGACGCGAACGTGGCGGCCATGCCGAATGTGGCAGACGGGGGCGGGGGCGGGGGAGACGGAAAGCTGTAGCTCTGGGACTGTTTGCGGGAGAAGTTGGCATCTCTGTCTCTGCTGCGATGGGGTGGGAGAGGGGGCGCGGTTGGAATGGAGCCGGCGCTGCGCAGGACGCCGGAGTTCAGGGGGGCAGAGCTTACGTTGGTAAACAACTGCTCGAATGGCTGCATCAGCGGCTGTGCCGACTGGAAGGCCCGGCCGTACATGGCGTCCGCGGGCGCGGCCATAGCCAGAGTAACCGGAGCAGCCTGTCGGGTGGATTTCTCTTTCCGTTTTGATCCGCCGACAGACTGGACGACGGAGTGGACTGGGGGAGAGCGAGTTAGCGAGGCCGGGCGTCTCAGGGGGGGAACATGAACAGCCGAGGCAGACGTACTAGCACGCGAGCGGACCGAGCCGAAGCCCCTTCTGGCCGATGTGACTGCATATTTAAGTTGGTTAGTCTCGGGAATCTGGACAGAGAATAGAGAAGGCGATCTCAGATCTCCGGGATACTCACCAGCTTGGTCGAGACCGGAAGATACCTCTAAATCACTGCCAAGTGGGAGCCTGGGGGACCGCTCTTCCGGCTCCAGCTTGGAAGGGGTCCCGTCGTTTGCTTCCACAGCAACAAAGCTGCACCACTTCCCACCCACCTGGTACGTGACTCCCAGGCGGACTGCCTCCCGCTCAACCATATCGTTGAAACGGCCGGGGTATTTGTCCTTGACGAGTGCACCGGCAGCGTCCTTGGCGTCCTTGGCGTGGTAGATCCAGCCACGGCCCTCCTCCAGCTCCTTGACGGCCTTGCGAGCGGCCAGCTGGTGGATGGTCTCTCCCTTGTCTGCGAGCACAGTGACCGGGATTTCCAGCTCCACGGGTCCGTAAGGGGTCGTACCGCGAAGGACCACTGACTTGAGCTGCTTCTGTGCGGTCTCTGGTGCAAGAAGCAGGTAGACGCTTGTGCGGCTGAATGGGTAGAGCGGCGGGATGTTGAACGGAGCTTGCAGGAGTTTTGGCTCGGAGATGGGCGGGACGTGCGAGTACTTGCCGCCGGCAGACGTGTCGATAGAAGCGTCAGTCATCTCGACATCGGGGTCAGCCGATGCGTCGAATAGGGAAATGGGCTTCTTGAGGACCTCCTCCTTCTTCTCCTCCGGCTCCTCGACGTCAATGGCCATGGCATCCATGACCTTTTCAACGAACTCAAAGTCGCTGTCAGAGTCGGACTCGGGCTCCTTGTTGTACTTGACTTCCAGGGTGTAGTCCTTGACATGGGGTGTCAGGGAGGCCTTGAGCATCCGCACAACCTTGCTGTTCATGTTCTCATTGTCGCCAACAGACTGGGAGAAGCCGTTACCGGCGGAGGCAACGCCCTCGATAAGCGCGTGACTAACGTCGCTTCCGATTCCCAGGCTGAACACGCGAATCCTGCCCTTGCTCTCGGCAATCTGCTCGTCCAGCAGACCGAACAGCGCGGCTTGGTCCCAGATCTCACCATCGGTGAGGAGGAACACCTCCAAGTCCATGTCGGTGTACCGCTTCTTGAAGACGTCTTTCATGGGCTGGAAGATGTCGGTGCCGCCAAAGTTTGCGTCGAATTTGTTGACGTAGCGAGTGGCCTCCTCGAGAGCTGAAGCGTCGTAGGTGCGTGATCCGTTCTTGAACAAGAACTCGTGGTGCGAGCCGAATGAGCAGATGTTAAACTTGACGCCCACGGGGAGCGATTTGAGGAACAGATGCAGGGCAGTCTTGAGGTTGGGAATCTTGTTGCCCACACCCATGGACCCGGAGCGGTCGCAGAGGAAGACGATCTCGGGTCGAGAGGAAGGGAGGTTGAACTTTGGCACAAGAGTGGCCATCAAGGCTCGGTGATTTGGGAGTGTCGGGTGGGTCTCGAGCACAGCGATCGGATTTCCGGTGTTGGTAGCGACGACCTGCAGGATGAAATCATCACCCAGTTCTGCGGTGGACAAGGCGAGGGTTGCCGAGGCCTTTTG
>OUNM011097622.1_pt1 | contig 32170 bp, 21 predicted proteins | sample 1769961 | NCBI WGS metagenome assembly OUNM01 (sample SAMEA3914820, study PRJEB12502) | metagenome | biome: forest; material: soil | place: USA | collected 2012-03-12 | depth 0.3 m | reverse complement strand
GCGCGCCTGGGACACGGTACTGGCGGCCGGCCGTGTGTCGCCGCACGACGTCGAATTCGCCCACGTGGTCGCCGACCACCCGTCGGTGCCGTTCGGCGACATTGCGCGCCGCGAGGTCGAGGCGCTGCTGAGCGGACACACCGACGTCGCCATACTGTTCGGCGCCAAGGGGCTGGAACTGGCGCGCTCGGCGCACCTGCACATCGTCCGCCGCTTCGAGGCGCGCGAAATCCAGGCGTCGCCGCAGCTTTCGGGCCTGGTCGAACTGCGCGCCCTGACGGTCGACCACCCGTTGCTCGACGGCAGTCCCGAGGTCGTGGCGCGCATCGCCGGTAATCTGCTCAAGGCCGCCTCGTGGGCCGACTCCTTCCCCAGGGAGGCCCTGAGGCAGGTGGCGGTCGAGGGCAAGGTCGAGGAGGCGGACGCCATCGACGCCTATGACGGCCTTATCGCCGAAGGCGCCCGGCTGGGGCTCGACGCCGAGCGGCGCCACGAGATTGCCGCCCTGTCGCAATGGCTTGCGACGCGGCATCTGGTGCCCGACGATATCGACCTCGGTGCCTGGGAACGTCCCGAAGTGCTGGAGGCGGCGAGGCATGGATTGAAGGCGGTGGCGTGAGGGCCGTATCCCTCCCTCGCACCCCCCCTTTGACGACCCGAGAACGATCCCGGCGTTCTCGGGTCTTTTTTCGCCCACCCATGGGTGTTAATCACCAGACCATGAATCCGATCTTCGCCGACCTTCCGACCAGCATTTTCGAGATCATGTCGCTCGAGGCCAAGGCCCGCGGCGCGGTGAATCTTGGCCAGGGTTTCCCCGAGACCGATGGCTTCCCCGAGGTGCGCGAAGCTGCCGCCCGGGCGTTGATCGAACAGTCGAACCAGTATGCGCCCATGCGCGGACTGCCGGCGTTGCGCCAGGCGGTGTCGGCCTTCTACGAACGCATGCAAGGTCTGGCGATCGATCCCGACACCGAGGTGATGGTCACGTCGGGCGCCACTGAAGCGATTTCGGCGGCCATCCTGTCCTTCGTCACGCCGGGCGACGAGGTCGTGCTGTTCGAGCCCATGTACGACGCCTACCTGCCGCTGGTGCGGCGCGCCGGCGGGGTGCCGAAGGTCGTGCAGCTTAAAGCCCCGCACTGGACTTTCGACGACGCCGACCTGTCGGCCGTGTTCAGCGACCGCACGCGTCTGGTGCTTCTGACCACGCCCAACAATCCGACGACGCACGCACTCACACGCGCCGAGCTCGAGCTCCTGGCGCACTATTGCGAACGCTGTGACGCCGTCGTCATGAGCGACGAGGTCTGGGAGCAGGTGGTCTTCGACCAGCCGCATCTCAGCGTCCTGCACGTGCCCGGCCTGAAGGAACGGGCGATCAAGATCGGTTCGGCGGGCAAGATCTTCTCACTGACCGGCTGGAAGGTCGGCTTTGTTTGCGGGCCGAAGGCGCTGGTCGACCAGATGGCGCGGGCGCACCAGTTCATTACCTTTGCCACCCCGCCGGCCCTGCAGCACGGCGTGGCCTACGGGCTTGGTCTTCCCCAGGCCGCCTTCGACGCCGCGCTGGCCGAGCTGCGGGCGCAGCGCGACCATCTGGCGGGCCGGCTGATGGAGGCCGGCTTCCAGGTCATGCCGGCCGAAGGCACCTATTTCCTCAATATCGATCTTGGCGACGTGCCGGATCCCGTGGCCTTCGCCTTCGAACTGGTGACGCGGTACGGCGTCGCCACCATTCCGCTCAAGGCCTTCTGCGAAAGCGGCCGCAACCTGCCGGTCCTGCGTTTGTGTTTCGCCAAGTCCTTTGCCACCCTCGACCGGGGTATTGCCGGACTAAGGGCTAGCCGCGCCCCGTAAACGCCTGTTGCAGGGCGCGGATCAGGCCGGTGCGGATTTCGCGCGTGTGCCGCCCGAGGCCGCCCTGGTGCTTCTCGGGGATATGGGCGACGGGATCGCCGCCCGTCTGGAAGATGTAGTGGTCGAACATGGCCTTCCAGTAGTCGCGCTCGGCCGGCGGCAGGTCCTTGATGGCCAGGATGGCGTCGTTAAAGCACAGGACCGGGTTTTCCAGCGGATTGGCCGGCGTGCCCCACCAGTAGTTGATAAGGATGTTGAAGCGTTCCAGCGACTGGACGTGGTGCCACCAGTAGCGCGGGATGTAGAGGGCGTCGCCGGGTTCCAGCTCCGCGACCTCGGCCGTCGCGATAGCCTCGCGAAGCTTCGGGTGTGCGTCGAAATCCGGGGCCTCGAGGCTGGCAAGGCTGATCGGCCGGCCCGACGGCGTACGTTCGAACGGTCCGATATAGAGGTTCGTCACCTGCTCGGGCGGGAACAGGGTAAAGCGCCGCCGGCCGGCCACGACGCAGGCGATATTGTAGTCGTTGTCGTTGTGCGTCTGGGCACGCGTGGCGTTGCTGATCCAGATGCGCGGGCCGATCTGGGGCGGAAGCAAGGGGTTGGGGTTTTCGGCGGCGAAGCGGGGCATGTATTGGGCAAGCGGCGTCGACTGGACGTAGACATAGGGCGGATTCGGGTGTGCGATCAGGCCCAGCAACTGGTCGATCCCCGCCGAGATCGAGCGGCTGCTGCGGTTGAAGTTGAAATCGTACATGTCGGGGCCGTAGGCGAAACGGCCTTCGACCTGCGCGCCGGCCTCCAGAACGGTCGTCGGCATGCCGAGATCCATGGCCTTGAGGTAGCTCGCGGCGGCCTGGGGGGAGGCCAGGCCCTGGCCGACCGCCGGCCAGCGGGAAACCAGGCCCTTGAACACGACCGGGCGGGCCGCCGGCATGACGTCGCGCACGAACTGTTCGGGGGTGACGCCGTCGAGGGTCGGGACGGGCGCGATGTCGAAGGCGTCGAGCATGGGGCTGGCAAATTCCTCTGGTTTTAATCGGGGCTTTAATCGCATCTTTTGCGACGAAACGCCGGGAAGCGCCAGCGCTCTCTGCGATTCCACCGCCCCACCCCAATGGCGCGAAAAAGGCGACAAGTCTTTGACAGCGCTGTCAGAAATGTCACCGATTTCACAAAGTTGCGATTAACACTATCAAATATGTGAGCGGTAACCGAATTTTGGCAATTTCCGGCGCTGGTAGACGTCAGAAGTGTGACATTCGTGCCATTATCAGGCTCGTTTGTGCCTTTGTTGTCATATTACGCCTAGTGTTCCGGGCTTCAATCCGGTAACAGAGAAAGATGAAATAATTAATCGGGAAGAAGCCGTCCATCCGTTCCTATAAAAAATGCGGGTCTTGGCCTGCGCGCGGCAAGGGAATTGACATCAATGTCAAAGTCGCGGGCGGGAGGGATTTTTGCATAAAAACGGCGCGGTCCGGACAGCGTTGAAGGCTTCGGCCGGTCAATACTTCAGTTGGTATCAGCAGGTCTCACCGGTCGGGTTTGTCCCCGCCGTAAGGAGAATAGGGAGAACATACATGAAAAATTCCGGAAGCACGGCCCCCGGGCTGAAGCTTTTAAAGGGAGGCGTTTCGCTTCTGGCGCTGACGGCGCTGGCGGTTACGGCTGCCCCTGCCATGGCGCAGGACGCTAAGAAGAGCGACGAAGTCGTCGTCGTCGGCGTGCGCAAGGCCCTGAAGTCGGCGCAAGCCATCAAGAAGGACGCCGATACGGTCGTCGATTCGATTACGGCCAGCGACATCGGTTCGTTCCCGGACAAGTCGGTCGCCGAAGCGCTGCAGCGCGTTGCCGGCGTGACCGTGAACCGCTTCGCCGCTACCGGCGATACGGCGCACTTCTCGGCCGAACCGTCGGGCGTCGTCGTCCGCGGCCTGCAACAGGTCCGCTCGGAATTCAACGGCCGCGACATCTTCACCGCCGACTCGAACCGTGGCCTGTCATGGTCGGACGTTTCGCCGGAACTGATGGGCGGCGTCGATACCTACAAGAACCAGACCGCTGAACTGATCGAAGGCGGCATCGCCGGCACGATCAACCTGCGCACCCGTCTGCCGTTCGACCAAAAGGGCCGCCTGCTGGCGGCTACGGGCGAATACACCTGGGGCGACCTGTCGAAGAAGGGGCAGCCGGCCTATTCCGGTATCTATGCCGACCGCTTCCAGACCGCGCTCGGTGAATTCGGCGTCATGATCAACGGCGCGCATTCGGCGGTGACGACGAATTCGCAGGGCATCCAGTTCGGCCGTATGGCGATTGTCCAGACCCCGTACTGGGGCGCGAACAAGCGCTACATCCCGATGACCCTGTCGTTCCGCGACAATACCTACGACCGTACTCGCGACGGCCTGTCGCTGGCGGGGCAATGGCAGAACAACGAGCACACCATGCTCGCCACGCTCCAGTACAACCAGTCGAAGAAGGTCGAGCAGTGGGAAGAATTCGTTTCGACGGCTTCCTCGGGCGCCGACGCCTGGGCGACGGGCATCGATGCCGTCTCCACCGGCAGCGTGGTCGAGTGTAAGGGCGGCGTGGCGAATTGTACCTTCGATTCGAACGGCTACATCCAGACCGGTACGCTGGTCCAGAATTCGTCGCAGTGGTACGGCAACATCGAAAAGCCCACGGGCGCGACCGCTTCGAACGGTCAGCTGGTCTGCTACAGCTGGGATGGCGGCGCCTGCGGCAATCCGTCGCAACGCGGCACCGGCTGGGCGAACGACACCCGCTGGAGCGACAGCCTGAACGACACGAAGGACGCTTCGTTCAACTTCAAGTGGGATATCACGCCCAAGCTGAAGTCGAATTTCGACGTCCAGTACGTCAAGGCGATCCAGCAGAACTACGACATCTCGACGGAACTGGCGACCTTCGCCAACACGACCTGGGATACGACCGGCGATCATCCGACCGCCGTGGTGAACAAGCCGACCGGCTTCAACCTGACCTCGGGTTTCCTGACCGACCCGGCGAACTATCGCCAGCACTTCATCATGGACCACGTCACGGATTCGGACGGCCATGAATTCGCGACCCGCGCCGACCTGGCTTACAGCTTCGACTCGCCGTGGCTGAACACCCTGAAGGCCGGCGTCCGTTATGCCGACCGCGAACAGACCGTTCGCTGGACGACCTATAACTGGGCCAACGTCGTCAACACCTGGTCGAACTACGACGCCAACAACTACTACATCACCGGCAACAAGTATCCGAACCACAACGATTACGGCCTGTTCGACTTCAAGTCGGACTTCTACGGTGGCGGCGCGCTCAACGCCAATCAGGGCATCTTCTTCAACGTAGACACGCTGAAGAACCGCGAAGGCTTTGCCGCCGCGTACAATAACATGGCTTACCTGGCCCAGAATACGGACGGTACCCTGTCCAACGCCTGGGTGCCCGTCTGCTATCGTACGGGTGAAGCCGGCGGCAGCCGTGAAGTTTATAACACGGCCCTGGCAGCCTATAACACTGCGGTCGCGGCCCACGCCACGAACCCCGCGGTGGTGGTGCCTCCGAAGCCCACCTTTACCCCGAACTCGGGCGACGGTTGCTTCCGTCCGGCCGAAATCGCCGATGTGTCCGAAAAGACCAAGGCCTTCTATATCCAGCTGAAGTTCGGCGGTAACGACGCGACCATCTTCAACGGCATCACCGTCACGGGTAACATCGGTGTTCGTTACGTCGAAACGCAGAACGTCAGCACCGGCGGTGTCAACTATACCGATAATACGGTGTACGCCACGACGCCGACCTCGTCCGGGGTTGATCCGGTCACCGGTCTCCCGACCCAGGTGCCGAACGCCAGCTACTATGTCGCTCAGGAAGACCGCGACTTCATGAAGCCCAGCACGGATCTCGTGACGTTCAACGTCACGCACCGTAACGTGCTGCCCAGCTTCAACGTCCGCTTCGGCCTGACCGACAAATGGTTCCTGCGCCTCGCGGCGTCGAAAGCCCTGTCGCGTCCGGATATCGGCAACCTGAAGGCCTATACCAGCGTCGGCCGCAGCCAGACCGGTACGATTGTCACCGGTGCGAACAAGTGTGACCCGACGGTCGGTGCTTTCGTCTGCGACAGCAGCGGCAACATCATCAAGACGCGTGTCGCCTACACCGCCTCGGCGAACAACCCCAACCTGAAGCCGGTCACCGCCGACCAGTTCGACCTGTCGGCTGAAAACTACTTCTCGTCGACCGGGTCGTTCACCTTCAACCTGTTCTACAAGAAGTTCCACGACTACATCCAAATGGGTCGTTACACGCAGGACTACACCAACCATGGTGTTACCAAGTCGGTGGTCGTCAGCGGCCCCGTCAACGGTGACGGCGCCACCATCAAGGGCTTCGAAGTCGCTTATCAAAGCTTCTTCGACTTCCTGCCGGCGCCCTTCAACGGCTTCGGTGTCCAGGCGAACTTCACGCACCTGCACAACACCGGCATCAAGAGCTCGAACGTTGTCGTCAACTCCGGCGACGGCTCCTCGGGTCAGCTGGGTGGCGGTGCCACGGGCAACTCGGCGACGACCTTTACCGATCTGCCGCTCGAAGGCCTGTCGGACAACACGTACAACGTCATCGGTATGTACGAAAAGGGTGCCTGGTCGGCGCGCCTCGCCTACAACTGGCGTTCGCAGTACCTGGTGACGTCGCAAGACTGCTGCATGATCTTCCCGATCTGGCAGAAGGCTGCGGGTTACCTCGACGGCCGCGTCGCCTACCGTCTCAACGACCATGTCGAAGTGTCGGTCGAAGGCTCGAACCTGCTCAACACCGAAACGGTGCTGCTGCAACAGGTCGACGGCAACCGCAACGACGGCCATATGCATGACCGCGTCCTGCTGCCGGGCTCCTGGTTCAAGAACGACCGCCGCCTCCAGGCGTCGATCCGCCTGAAGTACTAAGGCCGGACCTAAACGGAAATGAAGGCGCGCTACCTCCGGGTAGCGCGCTTTTTTTTACGGGACGGCCTGCGACATCATGGCTTGCCGCGCGGCGCGAAAAATTGCCGTCTTCGGCTTGCAATCCGGTAGCCGGCGCGCCTTTATTCCCAACGGGAGAGCGCGTACAATGCGCCGGCAAAAGACAGGGTAGACGAATATATGGACACGACGCCGACACGCATCATCATCCTGGGGGGCGGTACGGCAGGCTGGATGACCGCCGCGGGTTTCGTAAAGACGCTGCGGCCCGAATTCTTCGACATCCGGCTTATCGAATCCGAGGAAATCGGCACGGTCGGCGTGGGCGAAGCGACGCTTCCTCAACTCAAGGATTTCAACGATTTTCTGGAACTCGACGAACGTGAGTTCATGCGCGAAACCAATGCCACCTTCAAGCTGGGCATCGATTTCCGCAACTGGGCGCGCAAGGGTGACAGCTATATTCATCCGTTCGGCATTCACGGCCAGGCGATCAACGGCGTGCCCCTGTTCCAATACTGGCTCCGTGCCGGGCAAAGCGGACACCCTTCGAACCTGGAAGACTATTCCTTCCCCATAGTCGCTTGCCGGCATAATCGTTTCGACTTCCCGTCCAACGACGACCGCTCGGTGCGTTCGACCTTCGCCTATGCCTATCAGTTCGACGCCGTGCTCTATGCCCGCTTCCTGCGCCGGTGGGCCGAAGCCCGCGGATTGCGCCGCGTCGAAGGCAAGGTTGTCGACGTCGCGCTTCGTCCGGCAGACGGCTTTATCCAGTCACTTACGCTTGCCTCGGGGGAGGTCGTCGAAGGCGACCTGTTCATCGATTGCTCGGGTTTTCGGTCGCTATTGCTCGGTCAGACGCTCAAGGTCGGCTGGCAGGACTGGACGCCCTGGCTGCCGTGCGATCGGGCGCTGGCGGTGCCGTGCGACCGGACCGACGATTTCACGCCCTATACCCGCGCGACCGCGCAGGAGGCCGGTTGGACCTGGCGTATCCCGCTGCAGCATCGGACAGGCAACGGCTACGTCTTCTCGAGCCATTTTACGACCGAGGAGCGGGCCGCCGAGGTGCTGTTGGGCGCGATCGACGCCAAGGCGCAAGCCGAGCCGCGTCTGTTGCGCTTTCAGGCCGGCCGGCGCACCCAGTCATGGTACAAGAACTGCATAGCCATCGGTCTGGCCAGCGGCTTCTTGGAGCCGCTCGAATCGACCAGTATTTACCTGGCGCAGATCGCGTCCGACTTCCTCATGCGCCTGTTTCCCGGCAAGACGATCGACCCCAAGCTGCCCGAGGAATTCAACCGCAAGATCGACGTCGAGTACGACCGGGTACGCGACTTTCTCATCCTGCACTATCACGCCAACCAGAAGCCGCCTGAAGAAGATCCGACCGGCCTTTGGCGATACGTTCGCGAAAAGGCGGTTCCGGATACGCTTCTGGCGAAGATGGAAACCTTCATCCGGCGCGGCCATATCCATCGTTACCGCGATGGCCTGTTTGCGCCGCCGTCATGGGTGGCCGTCTATACGGGGCAACGCGTCTTTCCGCAAAGTTACGACCGCCAGGTCGACAATATGAGCCTGGACATGGTGCTCGAGAAAATGACCGAGATGCGCGACCGCGTCGCCGTGAACGTCGAAGCCCTGCCGACCCACGCCGACTTCCTGAAGTCCTATTGTTTCGACCCGTCCGCGGCCGTACAGGAGGCCGCCAATGGCTGAGCCGGTGCAGCGCATTTCCAAAGTCGTCATTGTCGGGCGCGACGAAGCCTTATGGCTGGCCGCCAACGTATTATGGCGGGCTCTCGGTCACGCCGGGATCGACATCACCGTCGTCGAGCTGCCGTCGATGTTGCGTCCCGGCGACGTGTTCCCGACGCTGAAGCAGCAGGAGGCCTATCACAACCTGATCGGTATAGACGAGGCGGCGATGATGCGGGCCGGCCAGGCGACTTTTTCGCTGGGCCAGCGCTTCGCGAATTTCTCGAAGACGCGGCCGCCCTTCATTCACGCCTATTCCAGCTACGGACGTCCGCTCAATCGCGTGCCGTTCCACCACTACTGGATCAAGGCGCGCGCGGCCGGCCTGAAGGCGGAATTCGACGATTTTTCGATCAATGCGGCGGCGGCCAAGCAAGGCCGTTTCTTCCTGCCCGGCGAGGCTACCGATGGTTTCGCCGTCTGCGATTACGCTTACCATCTTGGCGCCATCGGCTACTGCGGTGTGCTGAAATCGGTGGCGATAAAGCGCCAGGTCGGCACGCATATTACCGGACGTTTGGCCCAGGTCGTCAAGGATCCGGAGCACGGCCGTATCCGCGCCGTCACCCTTATGAACGGACAGACTGTGGAGGGCGACTTCTTCATCGATGCGACGGGTGCGGAAAGTGCTTTGCTCGGTGAGGCGCTCGGCGTGCGCTTCGATTCGTGGCAAAAATGGCTGCCGTGCGACCGCATTCTCAACACCCACGCTCCGGCCATGTCGCCCTTGCCGCCGTTCAGCCAGATCGCGGCCTTCCGTTCGGGCTGGGTGGGCCTGTACCCCTTGCGCGACTGCACGGCGATCCAGCAGGTTTACACCAGTATCGATCTCAAGGACGAGGAGGCGTTTGAAGCCGCGCGCATCGTCTCCGGCATGAACCTGCATCCGGACGCCGTTGTGACGCCGTTTTCGGCGGGCATGCGCCAGGTCGCTTGGGAAAAGAACTGCGTGGCGATCGGCGAGGCCGCCGTTACGATGGATCCGATCGACAGCGTCCGCATGCATACGAACCTTATCGGCCTGTCGCACCTGGTTTCGCTCTTTCCGATCGACCAGAACTGCGGCCTGGAAAGCGCGGAATACAATCGCAATGTTTCGGCCTCGTTCGAGCGTATCCGGGATTACCAGATGTGCCACTATCGGCTGAACCAGCGTTTCGACCAGCCGTTCTGGGACTATTGCCGCACCATCGTGCCGCCCGACACGTTGCGTTATAAACTCGAATTGTTCGCCGCCCGCGGAAGCCTGGCGCTCTATGACGACGAAGCCTTCGAAGACGACGACTGGTATTCGATGCTGATCGGCCACGGCCTGATCCCCGGCGCCTACGATCCGCTGGCCGACCAGACGCCGGATGCGGAAGCCATCCAGCATTTCCAGCGCATACTGGGCTTCATACGGACGAATGTGGAAAAGATGAATCCGCTGGAAGCGTTTCTCGGCGTTTCGACGGCGGCTTAAGTCTTTGCTTCGTCGCGCAATTTATCCGAAAAGTGGTATCCACTTTCTCGGATCCGTACTCTAGGAGACAAGCGTGCAGTCAGTAGTAAAAAAAGTCGTCATCGTCGGCGGTGGGACCGCGGGATGGATGACGGCGGCCTGCTTCGCCAAGGCGCTGGGTACCCATTTTTATGACATCACCCTCGTCGAATCCGAGGACATCGGAACAGTCGGCGTCGGCGAAGCGACCATTCCTGCCATTATCGAGTTCAATAATTTTCTGGGTATCGACGAAAACGAGTTCGTTCGCGAAACCAACGGCACGTTCAAGTTGGGGATCGAGTTCGTCGATTGGCGGCAAAAGGGCGTCACCTATTTCCACCCCTTCGGGCTGTACGGTTTCGACATAGCGGGCTTCACCTTTCCGCACTACTACTTCCGCCACTATATGCAGCGTGGCGGAGGCGCTATCGACATCGGCAAGTACAATGCCGAAACCGAAGCCGCCCTGCAGGGGCGTTTCGGCCGTGTCAAGCCTGAGGTCGGCAAGCCGACCGTCAACTATGCCTACCAGTTCGACGCCTCGCTCTACGCTCGCTTTCTGCGGCGCTATGCCGAAACGCGCGGCGTCGTCCGCCAGGAAGGCAGGATCGTCCAGGTCCACCAGCATCCGGAAACCGGCTATGTTACCTCGGTACAGCTGGCCGATGGGCGAAAGGTCGAAGGCGACATCTTTATCGACTGTTCCGGCTTCAGGGGCCTTCTGATCGAAGAGACTCTGAAGACCGGTTACACCGACTGGAGCCGATGGCTGCCGATGAACCGCGCCGCGGCCGTGCCGTGCGAGCGCGTGGAAGTGCTGACGCCCTATACCCGCGCCACGGCGCGCGAAGCCGGCTGGCAGTGGCGCATCCCGCTGCAGCACCGCACCGGTAACGGCTACGTCTTTTGTTCGGACTTCATCAGCGAGGACGAAGCCGCCGCGACCCTGTTGACGCGGCTGGACGGCAAACCCATGGCCGATCCGAAAATCCTTCGCTTTGTCACTGGACGGCGCAACAAGGCGTGGAACAAGAATGTCGTGGCGCTGGGCCTGGCCAGTGGTTTCCTCGAGCCGTTGGAATCGACCAGTATCCACCTGGTCCAGTCGGGCGCGTTCAAATTTTTGGCGCTTTTCCCGCGCCACGGTATCAACCCGCATATCGTCGCCGAATATAATCGCCAGATCGAACTCGACTATGAAAACATCAAGGATTTCATTATCGCGCACTACAAGGTCACCGAACGCGACGACACACCGTTCTGGCGCCATGTGCAGCAGATGAGCATTCCGGACAGCCTTCAGGCGCGGTTCGATGTCTTCCGCACAACCAGCCAGACCCTGGCGCGGGAACCTGAACTGTTCCGCGAAGTCAGCTGGGTCGCCATACTGACGGGTCAGGGCATGGTGCCGGAAGACTATCATCCTGCCGCCGACGCTTTGGACGACGACGACCTGCGCCTGCAACTGGGACGTTGGCGCTCGGCTGTGCTCGATCGTGTGAAGCCGTTACCGCTGCATGAGGACTACATCCGCCGCAACTGTGCGTCGGAAGCCCTCAAGATGCTGTCTGCGGGTTAGCCTTACAGACCTTCGGTGTTGAAAAACATATTGGCGGTCAGGCGGCCGGTCTTCGGATCGGTCGTCAGGGGCGTTTCGTCCAGACGGGACCGGTGCAATTGCCCGGCGCGGTAGAAGACGAGCCGGTTGAACTTCGCTTCGACATAACCGATTTCTTCGTAAAGCCCATCGATCGCCGAAGCGGGTTGCCCATCCAGCTCCGCCAATTCCTGTCGGCGGGTGCGCATATACTTGTCACTGCGGATGGGAGTAACGAGTTCGCAGCCCGTAGCCTTATGGCGATAGAAGGCCGTGCCGCCGAATGGCGCGTGGCTGAGATAGTGCACCGAGGCGAAGCTGTTCAGGCGGAAGGAATCCGTGTGCGGGGCACGTTGCGCCGGGCTGAAAGCATCGGTTGCGATCGTCGCCAAACCGAAAAATCCATAGGTCTGTGCGGGACTGGCCGGCTTCATGCCAAACAGTTGCGTCATCATCAGGCGCATTTCGCTGGCTATCATTTCCAGGTACGGCGCCGGCGCCGGCGCCGTCAGCCCGGGATAGAAGGATTTCGGCGGCGGGGCGTCGAAGGCCGCGCGCTCGGCGCTGGCCACCAGAACCTCGGGATTAAGAAGGGCGTCGTCGACGACCAGCACGATGTTGTTGTCGTTGCCGATCGCGCGGCGTTCAAAGGCGGGGCGAGGGTTGAGTTCCAGGGCGGGCAGGGCGATGTCTGTCATTTTGACAGCCTAATGCGACAGCCAGAATTTGCAACCGGTTCGGTTTTGCGTCAGAAAGCGTCCAGCCTCAAGGAGAGATGTGTGTCCGTACAGCGTGTTCTAATGGGCCAGGAGCAGATCCCCGTCATTGTCATCGACAATTTCATGGAGGATCCCGACCATATTGTCGACCTGGCCGTCGATGTCGCGCCTTTTCCCCGGCAGGAAGGCCACTATTTCCCGGGGTTGCGTCACCGCATCCTGCCAAATGACAGCGCCCGGTTCGGGTATGTCGAGGCGGTATGCCAGGCGATCGGCCCCCTTGTGCACCAGGTCTATGGGATGAACCGCTACGAGATCACCGATGCGGGGTTTTCGCTGGTGACGATGCCGCCCGACACCTTGGGCCCCCTGCAGCGCGTTCCGCACTTCGACCATGCCGACGGCGAAGGGTTTGCGATCATCCACTACCTGTCGAAAACCCCGGCCGGCGGCACAGCCTTCTATCGACACGACCGGACGGGCTTTGAAACCCTCACGAAGGAACGGCTCGACCTTTACGGCCCGGCGCGCACGAAAGACATAGAGGAATTCGGGACGGCGCAGGGCTATCATTCGGGCGACGGCAACGGCTTCACCGAACTCGGCATGGTCGAGGCGCACTTCAACCGCGTGGCCATCTATCCCGGCAATATCCTGCACTCCGGCGTGATCCCTCAGGACTTCGCCTTCAGCGCCGATCCGCGCCGCGGCCGGCTGACGGCCAATATCTTCGTGAGGGCTAGAGGCTGAGCGCGGCTTCCAGCTTGTCCAGGCCCTCGTCGAGAATGGCGTCCGACGCGGTCAGCGGGCAGAGCAGGCGGATCGTATTGGCGTAGACGCCGCAGGTCAGCAGGATCAGGCCGTTGTCCTGAGCCTTGGCGGTCACCTGTTTGGCGGTCGCGGCGTCGGGCGCGTGGCCTCCGCGCTCGGCCACGATGTCGAAGGCCACCATGGCGCCCAGTCCGCGGATGGCGTCGATCGGAACGATGTCGTTGCGTTGGGCAAGTGCCTTCAGGCGCGACAGCAGTTTCGCCCCTTGGGCTTCGGCCTTGGCCAGCAGGCCCTCCTGGGCGATGACGTCGAGCACGGCCAGGGCCGCGGCGCAGGCGACCGGATTGCCGCCGTAGGTGCCGCCGAGGCCCCCGGTGACCGGCGCGTCCATGACCTCGGCGCGGCCCACGACGCCTGACAGCGGATAGCCGCCGGCCAGCGACTTGGCCATGGTCATCAGGTCGGGTTTGATCGCATAATGCTCCATGGCGAACAGCTTGCCGGTGCGTCCGAAGCCGGTCTGGACTTCGTCGGCGATGAGCAGGATGCCGTGCGTGTCGCAGATCTTGCGCAGGGCGGTCATCAGCTCGGGCGGGGTGATGAGGAAGCCGCCTTCGCCCTGGACGGGCTCGATGATGATGGCGGCGACGGCATCGGGCGCGATATCGGCCTTGAAGAGGTAATCGAGCATCTTGAGCGTATCGTCGACAGATATGCCGTGGGCGTCGACGGGGAAGGGCAGGTGGTAGACGCCGGCTTGCGGTGGGCCCAGGTCCTTCTTGTACGGCACGACCTTGCCGGTCAGGGCCGAGGTCAGGGCGGTGCGGCCGTGGAAGCCGCCGCTGAAGGCGATGATGCCGTCTCGTCTTGTATGGGCGCGCGCGATCTTGACGGCGTTTTCGACCGCCTCGGCGCCGGTGGTGAAAAAGACCGATTTGACGGGGCCGTCGATCGGCGCCAGGGCGTTGATGCGTTCGGCCAGCGCGATGTAGCTTTCGTACGGCACGACCTGGAAGGCTGTGTGGGTAAAGGCGTTCATCTGTGCCAGCGCCGCCGCCTGGACCCTGGGATGTCGATGGCCCGTATTGAGCACGGCGATGCCGCCGGCGAAGTCGATGAAGCGACGGCCGTCGGCGTCCCACAGCTCGGCGTTTTCGGCATGGGCGGCATAGAGCGTGGTGGCGTGGCCGACCCCGCGCGGAACGGCTAAGGCACGGCGGGCGGCGAGGTCGGCATTGGCGCTCATGATCAGGCTCCGGAATTTTGCGGAAGCCTACGGTTTGTGATCACAATTTGCAACATGGACGCCGAGGCATCTAAGAAGGCACCGACAGAAAATTCCGAGTGGCTGAAGGCCACGAGGCAAGCGCGACGGCGCGCCCGAGGCTTCGCGCTCAAGGAGCGAAGCGTTAGCGCTTCGCTATGGGCGAGGAGCCCTTGCGGCGCTTGAGCAAATAAAAAAGAGGGAGTGGGCCGGGAAATCCACTCCCTCTCTGCCGCGGAAAACCGCGACGACCCTCGCCGGGAGCGAGGATTCTTTTTTTGCGATGCCCGTTAGTGGGCGGCGCTCATATCGACCGGGCCCTTGGGGCGCGGCAAGGTCCAGGCCAGGGTCGCGCAGATGGCGAAAACAACGGCCGCGCCCATGAAGATTTCGTTGGTCGCAATCATCATCGCCTGGCTTTGCACCAGCCGGTCGGACATGGCGAGCGTCGCCGACGACCCGCTGCCGCCGAAGATGGTGTTGAGGTCGTCGAAATGGGTGAGGGGGGCGATCTTGGCGTGGGCGGCAATGGTGGAGTTTTCCCACGCCGTGGTCACAAAAGAGGTCGCCACGGCGCCGGACATGGTTCGGATGAAGTTCTGCAGACCCGCGGCCGAGGCGGTCTCCGACGGATTGACGGCGCCCATGGAAATGGCGATCAGCGGCATGAAGAAGAAGGGCATGCCGACGCCTGCCAGAAAGATCCAGATGCCGATCTGGCCGAAGCTCATGCCGGTGTCGGCGTGCGATCGCATGAAGGTGACGAAGGCCAGCCACATGACGCCCAGGAAGATGAGCTTGCGCGGATCGACCTTGGTCGTCAGCTGTGCCGAAATCGGTGCGGCGAAGATGGCGAGAATACCGATCAGCCCTGTGGCGTTGCCGGCCCAGGTTGCCGTCCAGCCGAGATTGAGCTGCATCCACATCGGCGCCAGGACATTGATGGCGAAGAAGGAGCCGATCATCAGCGCCATGCACACCATGGCCAGGGTAAAGCCGCGATGGCGGAAGATGCGCAGGTCGACGATGGGATTGGAGTCTGTCAGCTCCCAGATGATGAAGGCGACGAATCCCAGCGCCGCGACGACGGCCAGGCCGATGATGAACGGCGAGGCGAACCATTCGTTCTCCTTGCCGAGGTCGAGCATGATCTGCAGGCTGCCGACCCACAGAACCAGCAGGCCCAGGCCGACGACGTCGACGCGCGACTTGACCGTCTGGGTTTCCTGGCTGAACAGGACGCGCCATACCAGGAAGCCGGCGCCGATGGCGATCGGCACGTTGACCAGGAAGATCGAGCCCCAGCCGTAGCTGTCGCACAGGGTGCCGCCCAGCACCGGACCGGCGATGGGCGCGATCAGGGTGGTGATGGCCCAGATCGACATGGCGGCGGGGCGCAGTTTCGGCGGGAAGATCGAGAGAAGCAGGGTCTGCGACAGCGGCATCAGCGGGCCGCCGCAGAAGCCTTGCAGGATGCGGGCGGCGACCAGGATGTTGAGCGAGGGCGACAGGCCACACAGCAGCGATGCGATGCCGAAGCCGATCAATGCGACCGAGAAGGTGCGCACCGTGCCGAAGCGCATGGCCAGCCAGCCGGTCAGCGGCACCGAGATAGCCTCGGCCACCGCGTAGGAGGTGATGACCCATGTGCCCTGCGAGGTCGAGGCGCCGAGCGCGCCGGCGATATTGGGCACCGAGACGTTGGCGATCGAGACGTCGAGGATGGCGACGAAGTTGGCCAGGGCCAACAGCACGCCCGACATCCACAGCGTCATGCCGGTCAGTTGCTTGGGGGTGTTTTTAGGCACAGTCGTGCCGTCAGCGGTCGCAGCACCAGCCATTGGTCCTGTCCTTAAAAATCAGTCTGAAAACAAGCCGGCGCGAACCGAAGTCCGCGCCGCATATCAAATCAATCGGCGACGTCGATCTTGGCGTCCATGCTCATGCCGACCCGAAGCGGGTGCTGCTTGAGCTCCCGCGGGTCGAGCGCGATACGGACGGGCAGGCGCTGCACGACCTTGATCCAGTTGCCCGTGGCGTTCTGGGCAGGGATGACCGAGAAGGCCGAACCCGTACCGCCCGACAGGCCGACGACCTTGCCGTGGAACTTGATCGAGTTGCCGTAGAGATCGGAGGTCAGGATGACCGGTTGGCCGACCTTGACCTTCTTGAGCTGAACTTCCTTGAAGTTGGCGTTCACGTAGGCGTTGTCGATCGGCACGATGGTCATGATCGGGGTGCCGACCTGGACGCGCTGGCCGACTTCGACCGTGTTCTTGGCGATGACGCCGGCGATCGGCGCACGGATGACGGTGCGGTCGAGATCGACCTGGGCCTGCTGGACGTGGATCTCGGCGGCCTTGACGGCCGGGTTGGACTCGACGTCGCTGTCCGAAATCTGCACGGCGTTTTGGGCGCGCTGGCCTTGCGCCGCGGCAGCCTGGGCACGGGCCGAAGCCACCGCGGCCTGGGCACGGTCGAGCGTGGCCTTGGCATTGGTCAGGTCTTCGCCGGCGACGGCGCCGACGGCGACCAGCGCCTTGCGGTCGTCATAAGCCTTCTGCGCCTGGACCAGGGCGGCATCCGCCGAGGCGACCTGCGCCTGGGCCGAGTCGGCCTGCGCCGCCAGGGTGGTGTCGGCCGTATAGTAACCCTTGACCTGGCGGCGGGCCTGGTCGAGCTGCGCCTGGGCGTTCGACAGGGCCAGTTGCGCGTCGGTGTCGTCAAGCGTGACGAGGGTGTCGCCCGCCTTCACCGGCTTGGTGTCGAAAATGGTGACGCTCTTGACCTGGGCGGCGATCTGCGGCGTCACCGTGGCGGACGAAGCTTCGACATAGGCGTTGTCGGTCGACACCGTCTTGCCGCCCTCGAGGAGCTCATAGGCGCCCCAGGCGAGGCCGCCCAGGACCACGACGCCGCCGAAGATCATAAACAGCGGGCCTCGGCTCTTCGATGCGCCCTTGGGCGCGCCGTTGCCGCCACCGCTGCCGCCGCCGGGCGGAGGTGACGGGGGGGTGATCTGTTCGGTGGAACCGGTGCGTTGGGGGGAGGAATCTTCGGCCATGATGCTAACTTCGGTTTTGAATCTGCGATGAAATCGTCTGGATTTATTGAGTTTGGAACCCGCCACCCAGGGCGGCGATGAAGGCAATGCGGTTATTGTAGGCCTGGGCCTTGAGGTTTGTCTCTTCAAGTTCGGCTGAGATCAGCGCCGAATGCGCCTGCAGGACGTCGACCTTGGTGCCGAGCCCCTTGCCGAAGCGCGCCTTGGACAGGTCGTAGGTCTTCTGCGCGGCCTCGACGCGGCGCGCCGATTCCGTGAGCTGGCCGGCGGTCGACTGCGAATTGGCGGCCGCGTCGGCCACCTGTTGCAGGGCCTGGGTGAGGGTCTTGTCGTAGGTGGCGACGGCGGCGTTGTAGTCGGCTTCCGACGACCGGTAGGCGGCGCGAAGATTGCCGCCGTTGAACAGGGGCAGGCTGATCGCCGGCCCGATCGTGCCGATCTGCGACTTGGGATCGCCCAGGAACTGCAGGCCGACCGACTGGATGCCCCACGACGCGTTGAGCTTGACGTTGGGATAGAAGTCGGCACGCGTGTACTTGATGTTTTCGCCCTGCGCCTCGACGCGCAGGCGTGCGGCCTGGACGTCGGGACGGCGGCCCAGAAGGTCGGCGCGGACGTCGTCGGGCAGGGTGTCGATACCGGTCGGGGCCAGCTTGGGGCGCGTTATCTGCAAGCCGCGGTCGGGGCCTTCGCCGGCCAGGGCGGCCAGGAGGTTGCCCTCTACGCGGATGGCGCCGTCGATGGCGGCCAGGCGCTGATTGACCTGGGCCTGGTCGTCTTGGGCGCGCAGCAGCACGTCCATGGTGTCGAGATTGTGATCGAGGCGCGCCTGGACCAGGTCGACGCGGACATCGGCGCCGCGCTTGATTTCGGCCAGGTCGTCGCGCTCCTGGTAGAGGCGGTCGAGCTCGACATAGGCACGGGCGATCTGTTGCGACAGGGTCTGGCGGGCGACTTCGGCTTCCAGCTGGGCCGCGCGGGCCTGGCCGATCGAACCGCGCAGCGCCGCGTGGCTCTTGCCCCACAGGTCGATGTCGTAGTTGGCGTCGAGCGTGAAGCGGCCTTCGGGCAGGTAGCCGCCCGGCAGGAAGTCCTTGAAGGCGTCCGGGAAGCCCATGTTCAGGCTCTGCTTGGTCTCGACGACCGAGCCGTTGGCGGTGACGGTCGGCGAAAGGACGGCGCGGACGCGGTCGTAGAAGGCGTTGGCCGAGGCGACGCGCGCGCTTGCGGCCTTGAGATCGGGCGAGCCCTTGAAGGCTTCGTCCATGAGGGCGTCGAGTTGCGGATCGTTAAAGCCCTTCCACCATTCACGGACGGGCCAGGCACCGGCCTGACCCTGCAGGCTTTGATCGGCGGCCAGGCTTTCGGCCTTGACGGGAGCGTCGGTGGTCGATGCGGGCACGGTGGCGCAGGCGGTCAGGCCGGCCGTTGCGACAATCAGCGCCAGGGCACTGATCTTGCGCAGGGAAATGCCTGCGATTTCAACGGGAAACATAATCGGGGGCAGCATGGGGGAGGAAATCCTGCAACACAAAAAGGTGAACCGTACTGTACAGTTTCGTTTCTATGCGCTACTATCCACGGCAAGTCAATAAAAAACGTACAGTATGGTTCAGATTTAGAATGGACACCCAGGTCCCCAACTTTCGCGACGAACGCCGGGCGCGTATCATAGACACGGCGCGCGAGGTCTTTTACGAAGTCGGCTACGCCGGCGCCAGCATGTCTATGATCTCGGGCCGCCTCGGCGGTTCAAAGGCGACGCTCTATGCCTACTTCAGCAGCAAGGAAGAGCTGTTCGGCGCCATCATCCGCGACCAGTGCGCGGTCATGGCCAACTTCTTCCAGGCGCACATCGGCACCGACGATCTTCGTCAGTCTTTGACCATAGTCTCGCGTCAGCTCATGTCAGTGGTGTTGTCCGATTGGGGCGCGCGCACCATGCAGCTGATCATCGAGGAGAGCCACCGCAATCCGGGTCTGGCGGCGCTGTTCAGCGAGGCCATCGAGGAAAACGGCCGCGCCACCCTGAAGGCGCTCCTGCGCACCGCCCACGACAAACGGCAGATCGAGGCGCCCGATATCGACGAGGCGGCGGTTATTTTGAAAAGCCTGCTGTTCGGCGATATTCATTTCAAGCGGCTGCTCAACCTCGCCAGGCCGACCGAAGAGCAGATGTACAGACACATCGACCGCGCCATCGACGTCTTCATGACCTATTATGGTCTGGATGGGGCCCGCTTAGGTCCAAGGTCATAAAGCGGCGGTCGGGATCGGCGCGATAGCCGCCGAAGGGTGCGCAATCGATAAAGCCGTGGCGCAGATAGAACCAGTAGGCGGCGTGAAAATAGGGCCATGTGCCCGTTTCCAGGCTGAGCCGCGTCAATCCCGTGGCGCGCGCCTCGACGATCATATGCTGAAGGATGCGGCTGCCGGCGCCCGAACCGCGGCGGGCCTCGGCCGTATGCATGGATTTCACTTCGCCGTGGTTGGCACCATGCTCGGATGAAAGCGTCTTCAATGCCCCGCAGCCCAGCAGGTCGTCACCCTCCCACAGCGTAAAGAAGCGGATATCGGATGTTTTCAGTCCCGAGACGTCCAGTGCGTACGCCTTGCCCGGCGCCGTTTCGGCGCGTGCCCTAGCGACGTGGACTTCGAGCAGCGCGAGAACGCGCGGGTCGTCGAGCTGACCTTCCTTGATGTCCATCAGTTGGGCCTCGCAATCGCGACAAGATAGTGGGCGGGTTCCGCGCCCGGAACCTGGAAGCGCGTACGGCCCCAGAGGCGCAATCTCAGGCAGTCGCCGGCTTCGAGGCGGTGTGTCGTGTCTCCGTGGCTGAAGTCGAGTACGCCCGAAAGCATCCAGATATGCTGTTCCATGCCCACGACCGGGACTGCATCGTAGACGATGTCGGCGCCGGCCGGCAGGTCGCTCTCGATCAGCTCCATGGCGAGATCCTTCGAGGGCGGCGAAACGATGCGGCGGCGAAACCCCGTCTGAGGGTCGGTCCACAAGCCTTGCTGATCGCGCCTGACGATCTCGGCCGCCGGCGCGTCGAGCGGGGACAGGAGCTGCGACATGGTAAGGTGAAGCGCGCTGCACAGCCGGCCGAGCTGCGCCGCCGTGGGGCTGGTCTCGGCGCGCTCGATGCGAGAGCACGTGGCGCGCGACAGACCGCTGCGTGCGGCAAGGTCGTCGAGCGTCCAGCCGCGTTCGTTTCTTAAGGCCTGCATACGCGTGGCCAGGCGGTTATCGAGATCATTGTCGGGAATTTCGATCATAATGGAGAAATATTCTCCATTATGAGAATCGTCAAGGCGGAATTGCCCGTAACATCGTTAAGACTCGTCCGTTCATATTTACAAATGGGTAAACCTTTTTGGTTAACTTCGCGGTATCCATAAAGGTTTCCCCATGCCCCAAGCCGCCGAAGTCATTGCCCAAACCGCCGCTCCCGCGATCGACTCCCAGGGTCGCGACCTTGAATTCGGCCGGATCTGCACATCGATCTGCGACCTCGCCGCCGGCGTGTTCGAGACGCCGATGGTGCTGATCAAGCTTTATGAAGGCAGCCAGCTGGTGGTGAGCGGCACCGCCGGCTTCGCCAGCGCCGCCATGCTGGACGACCTCAGCTTCTCGCAGCGCAAGCTGGTCCCGGGCGAAAGCCTGGTGATCGCCGACGCGACGGCCGATGCCCGCTACTTCCTGGAAAGCGCCGTATTGAACGGCCCGAAGATTCGCTTCTACGCCGATATCCCGCTGGTGTCGGACGGCGTCGTCCTGGGCGTCCTGGCCCTGTGCGAACGTACGCCGCGCCACGACTTCGGCACGAAGATCACCCTGTTCCGTCAGTTCGCCAACAACGCGGCCACGACGATCGCCCTGGCGCAATCGACGCTGGAACGCAACGAACTGGCCTCGGAAATCAAGTCGCAGCAGTCGCGCTTCGACCTGGCCCAGGAAATGACCGGGATCGGCTACTGGTCGATCGACCTGAAGACGCGCGAAATCACCTGGTCCAAGGGCCTGTACGCCGTCTACGGCATCAGCCCCAAGTCGTACAAGCCGCGCGTCGCCACCCAGCTCGACATCTACGAGCAGGAGGACCAGGCCATCATCATCGACCGCTTCCAGCGCGCCGTGAACCAGGGCGAAGACTTCGACTTCACCGTCAACATCATGCGCCGCAAGGACAAGGTCACGCGCACGGTCCGCACCAAGGGCGGCGTCGAACTGGGTGAGGACGGCAAGCCCGCGCGCCTATGCGCCTGCGTCCGCGACATCACCGAAGGCGCCAACGACGCCGAGGAACTGGTCCGTGCCCGCATGGCCGCCGACGAAGCCGACAGCGCCAAGACGGCCTTCCTGGAGCAGATCACCACCGAGCTGAAGACGCCGCTCAACAATATCCTGGGCTATGCCCGCCTGATCAACGAACACCGCCACGACAATCCCGACATCGCGTCGTATACGCAGAACCTGATGAAGTCGGCCAAGGCGCTGCAATCGATGGTCAAGGACACGATCGAAACGACCGCGCTGGAAAGCGTCCCGTCGGTCCGTGAAGCCACCCACGCCCACACGACCGAAGAGTCGGTCAACGTCGTCAGCTTCGTCAAGGACCTGGTCGGCCAGTTTTCGCCGCTGGCCCAGGCCAACCAGACGCGCCTCAACGCCCACTTCGTCGATTTCGACAATTCGTGGGCCCAGATGGACATCATGCGCGTCCGTCAGGTCGTGCAGAACCTGATGTCGAATGCGGTGAAGTTCACCAAGGGCGGGCTGATCAACGTCACGGCCTCGCAGGTCATGGTCGACAACGGCACCTGGCTGCGCATCTCGGTGCGCGACACCGGCATCGGCATGAGCGAGGAACAGTCGCACGGCCTGTTCGGCGGCAATATCCAGGACCTGAACGGCAACCGCGTTACGGGCGGCGGCATCGGGCTGTCGATCGCCAAGGCGATTGTCGACCTGCTGGGCGGCCATATCGGCGTCGTTTCGCGCATCGGTGAAGGCTCGAACTTCTGGTTCGAAATCCCGGTCAACTGGGTCGACGCGCCCAGCCGCGCCCGCATGGCCGACGTCGCTCCGGCGCCGCTGGCCCGCAGCGTCAACCGCGTTCCCGGTGCCGATCTGATGCGCCCGGCCGCCACGCCGCAGCGTCCGCCGGTCGACGAGGACCGCATCAACCGCGAATATCTCCGGGCGCTGCTCGAAGATATGAAGCTCGATATCGGCTAATCTCTAAAAGAGAGCCAAGTCTCAGGGAGAGGGACTCGCAGCACATAAAAAGTAGCGTAGAGTCGGACCGGATCTGAATGCACCCTGTTGTTACAGGGTGCATTTTTATTGGCGCCCACTTCGGCAGGCCGTGCGCCGGACACTCCCCGATAGCCGGCGTTTTTGACCTGATGTAAAAATTTTAAGGGTTGGCGCATATCCTCGTTCGTTCAAGCCCTCAAAAAGAGGGTGCCCCACGGCGGGACGGGACAGTATGAGCGACGATTACAAGCGCCAGCGCGACCGGTACATGGCTTTTTCGCTGGCGGCGGCCGACCTGCTTATAGAGGCCGGACCGGACATGAAAATCGTCCAGACGGTCGGTGCCAGCCAGGCGCTTCTGGGGCACCTCGGCGACCTCAAGGGTCGAGACATCATCGACGTTTTCGCTCCCTCCGACCGCACCTTCGCCCGCCATCTTCTGCAACGCGCTTTGCGCGCCGGCCGCATCGAGCCTTGCGGTCTGCATCTCGACCAACGCTCGGGCACGCCGCTGCTTGTCAATCTCGGCGCCTGTCACCTGCCGACCGACGGCGGCGTCTATATCAGTCTGACCGTCCTGTCGGACGCCATGGTGCTGACGACCGAGAGTCACGACGCGTCCGGCCTGCTCGACCGCGAGGACTTCGAGGAGATGGCCGAGCGCGTGCTCGACCTCAACAGCGACCGCGCGCCGCGCGAAATGAAGCTGATCCGTTTCAAGGGGCTGGCCGGAGTCATCCGCGGCCTGCCGAGCGCCCAGTCCGACCAGCTGCTCAGCGAAATCGGCTCGGCCCTGCGCGCCCATTCGATGGGCGGCAATGCCGCCGCACGCCTGTCGGAAGAGGAATTCAGCTATCTGGCGCCGGTCAAGGGCGATCCGTCGACGCCCGAGGCCCTGACGCACGACCTGAGCGATCTGACCAAGGATGCCTTGACGGCTGCCGGCGTCGCCGCCGACGCCATCAAGCCGAGCGTCCTGAGTTTCGAACTCAATACGGGCAATCTCGACGAGGATAGCGTGGCGCGCGCGCTCAGCTTCGCCTTGACGCACTTCTGCCATCCCGACAACCGCCCGCCGGCCGCTTCGTTGCAGGACAGCCTGGCGCAGGCGATGGACGAGACCGTCCAGCACTTCGATTCGATCCGCAACCTGATCGAGGACAAGAACTTCACACTGTTCTACCAGCCGGTCGTCGATCTCGACACGCGCAAGGTCCACCATTACGAAGCGCTGATGCGCTTCAAGGACGGGCGCAAGGTCTTCGATACGATCCGCCTGTCCGAGCAGTTGGGCCTGGTCAAGGACTTCGACCTGGCCGTCGCCAAGAAGGCGCTGGAAACGCTTCAGACGCACGACGGCGTCACGATCGCCGTCAACATGTCGGGCCTGTCGGTGCAGGACGAGACTTTCCGTGACGCGTTGAAACAGCTTTTGGCGCCGTTCCGCATGCTGAACCGCCGCCTGATGTTCGAGCTGACCGAATCGAGCGCCATCGAAGACATGGACTCCGCCGGTAACTTCCTGAAATGGCTGCGCCAGCAGGGCTTCGGCGTCTGCCTCGACGACTTCGGCGCCGGTGCGGCCGCCTATGCGTACCTGCGCCGTTTCGACGTCGATTTCGTCAAGATCGACGGTCCCTTCCTGCGCGATGCGCGCGAGAATCCGCGTCAGCGCGCGCTCCTCAAGTCGGTCGCCATACTGTGCAAGGACCTGCGCAGCAAGGTCGTGGCCGAAATGATCGAGGACGAGGAAACCGCCAAGCTGTGCAAGGCTCTCGGCATCGAATACGGCCAGGGTTTCCTGTTCGGCAAACCGCGCGCCGAGATCGTCGTCCAGAAGGAAGCCCCCGTGGCCGCGCGCCGCCAGGGCGTCAAGGAAGGCTGGGGCTAAAAATTCCGGCGGAAAGGCCTCGTCCGGGCATCGTAGTAGTATGACCCAGAAAATCCTTGCTTCCGCGATCGCCGCCCTGCTGGCCGCGACCTCCGTCTCCGCGCATGAGCCCTGGTTCGGCGCCGACCTGTCCTACGTCAACGAAATGCAGGCCTGCGGCGCCCGCTACGCCTATAATGGCGAGACGGACCCCTACGCCATCTTCGCCAAGTCGGGCACGAACATCGTGCGCGTGCGGCTGTGGAATAATCCGGCCTGGACGAAATATTCCAACATCGCCGATGTGACGAAGACGATCGCGGCGGCGAAGGCGCGCGGCATGAAGGTGCTGCTCGACTTCCACTATTCCGACGACTGGGCCGACGGCGACCATCAGATCGTCCCCGCGGCGTGGGCCAAGCTCGACACCGACGCGCAAGCCCGGGCGCTTTATCAGTTCACGCTGGATACGCTGAACGGACTGAAAGCCAAGGGGCTGATGCCCGACGCCGTCCAGGTCGGCAATGAGACCAATCACGAAATCATGTTGCCGGGCGACGGAAAGCAGGCCGGGGCGATCGACTGGACGCGCAACGCGAAACTGTTCAACGCCGGTATAGGCGCCGTCCGAGATGCCTCGCAAGGCAGCGCGATCAAGCCGGACATCATGCTGCACATCGCCCAGCCGGAAAACGTCGAGGCCTGGTTCGCCGCTGCGGCCAAGGCCGGAGTCACGGATTTCGACATCATCGGCATGAGCTATTACCGCAAGTGGTCGAAGGACGACCTGGCGGCGGCGGCCGAAACCATCCGCCGCGTCCACGCCCGATTCGGCAAGGACGTCGTCATCGTCGAAACGGCCTATCCGTTCACCGACGACTATGCCGACAACGCGCCGAACCTCCTGGGGTCGGATTCCGCCCTGCCGGGCTATCCGGTGACGCCCGACGGCCAGGCGAAGTACATGCACGACCTGATGCAGCTGACGCTCGATTCGGGCGGGATGGGCGTCGTCTACTGGGAGCCGGCCTGGGTGTCGACCAAGTGCAGTACGCGCTGGGCGCAAGGGTCGAACTGGGAAAACGCTGCCTTCTTCGATTTCAAGGGCAAGGCGGTGCCGGCGCTGGCGTGGCCGAAGGCATCCTATGTCCTGCCGGTCGAGATCACCTTTACCGTGCCCGACCACGGCCAGGCGGCGCAATATCTGAGCGCCGACTTCACCGGCGGGGTCAATGTCGCCATGACCCGGACGGCCTCGGGCTTCGTTTACAAAACAGCTCTGCGCCCGGGCAGCGACGCCGTCGTCGGTACGGCGGAAACCGAAGCCGGCCTCGATACGGCCGAAGCCCTGAGCCTTGTCGTTCCCAATGCGGCCAGGACCGTGGCCCTGCTGAAACAGTAGGCTATATTATAATACAATAGGCTGGCAACCGCGCCAAAACGTGTTATGACTCTGTCACAAAGTCCGGAACGCCTAAAAAAATACCGGATAGAGACAGGGAGACATACGAAAAATGGCGGAAACAACGCTGCCAGGCATCATAGTAACGGAACGAATGTCATGACGGCGGCGAACAGCCGCGCCGCCCTGCTGGCCTTCGTAGGAACGCAGATCCTGCCACACGAGGCGGATTTGCGCCGTATGCTGACGCGGCTGGGTGTGAAGGCGCATGAACGCGACGACATCGTGCAGGAAGTCTATTGCCGTCTGCTGCGGCTCGACAGCGTCGATCACATCGACGATCCGCGCGCCTATGTCTTCCGCATGGCGCGCAACGTCGTCCTGGGGCAGATCCGGCGCAATCGCGTGGTGTCGATCATGACCATGCAGAACCTCGACGAGCTGCACATAGCCGACGCGACGCCCAACCCGGAAACGGCGGCCGCGGCGCGCGTCGAACTGAACCAGGTCCTGGGCCTGATCCGCGACCTGCCCGAGCGCTGCCGCCAGGTATTCGAACTCCGCAAGGTCCACGGCCTGTCGCAGGCCGAGACCGCAGAGCGCCTGGGCGTCAGCGAGAATATCGTGGAAAAAGAAACGGCCAAGGGCCTGACGGCGATCCTTAAAGTCCTGTCCGCCGCGCCGATCCTGACCCGGTCCGTCGCTCACAGCGCCCCGGGAGCGCGGCATGTCGCCGATTGATCAGACCGCCGCAGAATGGGTGGCGCGCCGCTATTCCGGGCGCCAGGACGCGGCCGACGATGCCGCGTTCCAGACCTGGCACGACGCCGATCCGCGTCATGCCGGCGCCTATCTGCGCGCCGAGGCGGCGTGGGTGCTGCTCGACCGCAGCCAGGTTCTGACGCATGGCGACGGCCATAACGACGGCCTGGCCGACGACGTTCTGTCGAGCCCGATTATCGCCACGCCCGTACGCAAACGGCCGGAGCCGACGCGTCGCGCCGTGCTGATGGGAACGGTGGCCGCGTCTATCGCCGTTCTGTTCGGCGGCGCCTGGTACTTAAGAAGCCGTCTGAGTTTCGAGACCGGCCGCGGCGAGCTGCGCAAGGTGCCGCTGGCCGACCGTTCGCTGGCCGCCATCAATACCGACAGCCGCATCGATGTGGCCATGAGCCCGCGCCGCCGCGACGTGCAACTGGTCAAGGGCGAGGCCTGGTTCGAGGTCGCCAAGAACCCCGATGCGCCCTTCGTCGTGTCGGCGGGCGATATCCGCGTGCGCGCCGTCGGCACGGCCTTCAGCGTCCGCCGCCGGGATAACGGCGCCGACGTGCTGGTGACCGAGGGCGTGGTCGAGACGTGGAGTGTGCGCGATCCTGTAAAGACGACGCGCCTCAAGGCGGGCGACCAGGCCTTCGTGGCCGACGCGGCCAGGATCGCCACGGCCTATGAACCCGAAGAGGTGACGCGCAAGCTGGCCTGGCGCGAGCGCAAGATCATCCTGCGCGAAGAATCCCTGGCGGACGCGGTCGAGGAATTCAACCGCTACAACGAAACGCAGATCGTCATCGCCGATCCCGCGCTGGGGCAGCTGAAACTGGTCGGCGGTTTCGACGTCGACCGCCCCGAGGACTTCGCGCGCTCCGTCCACGCTGCTTCCGACGCGCCCGTCAGCATCCGCGGCGACCGTATCATAATTGGCACACAGTCGGGCGCCGGATAAAATTGTCGTACAAAGAGCGGCGGAAAAATATTCACCCGCGCATCTGACATCGTAAGGGCCGGGAACTGCCCTTTCCTAAAGCATGCCCTCGCAAATAAGACACCATCCATCTTTTTGCAGCATGCTCGGCGCTTAATAATAACAGGGAAATCCACATGTCAGACTTTTACAATGCACGCCTGCGGGCGGCCCTTCTGGGGTCGGTTGCGGTCGTTGCCATGGCCGCACCGGCCATGGCTCAGGGGGAAAAGACTTTCAACATTCCAGCGCAGGATGCCGTGAGCGCGGTACCGAGTTTCGTGCAGCAGTCCGACCTTCAGGTCCTGGCGACCGCCGCCGATCTCAAGGGCGTTCGCACCAATGCCGTCCAGGGCACGATGGCGCCCGACGCCGCGCTCGACGCCCTGATTCGTGGCACCGGTCTGTCGGTGAAGAGCCGTGACGGCGCCTCGGTCGTGCTCGTCCGCGCCGCCACCGCCGACGCCGCCGCGACGCCGGCCGCCGCCGAAACCGCCAGCGACGCGCAGGACGTGGTCGTCGTCGGCGTGCGCAAGTCGCTGCGCGAAGCGCTCGACGTCAAGCGTCGCCAGGTGGGCGTCATGGAAGCCGTGTCGGCCAAGGACATCGGCGTCCTGCCGGACGTGACCATCGCCGAAACGCTGAACCGCCTGCCCGGCGTCAATGCGGCCCGCGACCGCGGTAACGACAGCCAGGCCTCGATTCGCGGCCTAGGCGCGCGCATGGTCCTGGGGACCGTCAACGGCCGTGAAGTTGCGTCGTCCGAGCCCGACCGCAATATCCGCTGGGAAATCTATCCGTCGGAAGTGATCTCGGGCGCCTCGGTCTACAAATCGTCGGAAGCGCGTCTGCTGTCGGGCGGCATTTCGGGTACGGTCGACCTGCAGACCATCCGTCCGCTCGACTATCGCGGCCCGTCGCTGATGCTGCGCGCCGGCCCCGTCTATTATGACGGCGGTTCGCGCTTCCCGGGCTATGACGGCATGGGCTATCGCGGCTCGCTGTCGTGGGTCAAGAAGCTGACGCCGGACCTGGCCATCGTGCTGGGCCTGACCTCGCAGAAGCAGAAGAACGGCTACGAGTCGGTCCAGGGCTGGGGCTATAACTTCGGCGCCGATAACGGCCCGGTCCTGGCCAGCCAGCCGACGACCAAGTACAACACGCCCTGGGGTGCCCAATCGGAAGCCAAGAAGCTGACCGAAACGCGCACGGGCGCCTCGCTGGGCCTGCAGTACAAGCCGTCGGACAGCTTCGAGCTGGCCTATGACCTGTTGTGGTCCGACGTCAAGATCGACGAAAACCAGGACCAGGCCTGGTACGGCGGCAACAAGTGGGGCAACTGGGACGGCGGCAACTATGCCGACTACGTCGCCGGCGCCGCCATCGGCGGCCAGCCGGTCATCCAGAACGGCGACGTCGTCGCCGCCACCCTGCCGTACGGCCAGGACCAGTCGGTCGTCGCCAAATATACCGAAGACAAGACCCTGCTGGTCACAGGCCTGAACGCCAAGTGGAAGGCCGGCGACTGGACGATCACGGCCGACGCCGCCTATTCGAAGGCGGAACGCAGCAATCTGTGGCGCGCCGCCGAATTCATCTACTATCCGACGTCGGAAAGCTTCGACCTCCGCGGCAAGCCGGTGATCAAGGTCAGCCAGGATCCGACCAGCCAGACCCAGAGCCCCATGGGCGGCCAATGGGCGACCGGCCGCGTCGCCGACACCCTGTCGTCGGGCCAGCTCGACTTCAAGCGTAACCTGGGCGAGTCCGGCTGGACCTCGGTCCTGTTCGGCGTCCGCTATGCGGACCGCACCAAGGACCTGGCCGACGACAGCGCTTCGGTCACGCCGCTCGGCACCGTCACCAGCGTTCCGCAAAGCATGCTTAAGTCCTACACGTTCAAGAACTTCGACGTGCCGACCATACTGACCGGCGATTTCAGCGCCCTGGCCAACTATCTCTACGGCTCGGACCTGTATCACGACGCCAAGTCGCTGCCGACCGAGAACCGCGTGTCGGAAAAGGTCGCCGAAGCCTATCTTGAAGGCACCTATTCGACGACCTTCGCCGGCGTGCCGGTCGACGGCAATGCCGGCCTGCGCGTCGTCAACGCCAAGACCGAGGCGGCGGGCACGTCGTCGAGCGGCGGCGGGTGGTTCCAGGACCTGAGCGGGAACTGGGCCTATTATCCGCTGGTCGTCACCTCGGCCTCGGGCGGCAGCAACTACACCAAGATCCTGCCCTCGATCACGGCGCGCTTCGACTACGGCGACGGCCGCTACCTCAAGGTTTCGGCCGCCAAGGTCCTGTCGCGTCCGCCGCTCAACGACCTGGTCGCCACCATGACCCTGTCGCCCGTCGCGCCCTTCACCGGCGGCGGCGGCAACCCGTACCTCAAGCCGTTCGAAGCGACGCAGATCGACGTCAGCTACGAATGGTACTTCGGCAAGGACTCGCTGGCGGCGGCTTCCGGCTACTACAAGAAGGTCGACAACTATGTCGGCTACTCGCAGCGGACCCAGGTGATCAACGGCAATTCTTACACCCTGACCTCACCGGTCAACGCGACCAAGGAAGGCTTTATCCGGGGCGTGGAGTTCACCTATCAGACGCCGCTCGGCTTCCTGCCGGGCTTCGGCATCTATTCGAACCTGTCTCTGGTCGATTCCGATATCAAGGAAATGGTCTACAACCTGCCGATGGTCGGCGTGGCCCGGACGACCGGCACGCTGGACCTGTGGTATTCGGGCCATGGCATCGACGCGCGCCTGGGCACCAAGTATCACTCGACCTACACGGCGATCTACGGCTGGGACGACTCGGCGCTGATCCGCGTCAAGCCCGAGACCACGTTGGACTTCTCCGCCAGCTACACGGTCAACAGCCACGTTCAGCTGCGCCTGCAAGCCAACAACCTGCTCGATACGCCGCTGAAGACCTATCAGAACAACGTCGAAGATCGCCTCGGCCGCTATGACTATTACGGCCGCCGCGTCCTGGCCGACGTGACGTTCAAGTACTAAGCCTGCGCGTAACCTCCGTACCCTCCCTACGGAGCAACTTGTGGCCGGACGCTTGCCTTATGCGCGTCCGGCCATTATTATATTGTAATATAAATATAACCGGAAACACGCCCATGATGCCGCACCGCCGCGATATTCTCGTCTCCGCTTCCGCCCTGGCTTTGGCAGGGCTGCCGTCGCTGGCCCAGGCTCAGGCCGCGATGCAGACGAAACCGGCGGAGACCGGTGGGCGCATGCGCCTCGACGAGGGCTGGAAGTTCGCGTTTGGGCACCTCAACGACCCCGAGAAGGATTTCGGCTTTTCGGATGGTCTGCGCACCTTCGCCAAGCAAGGTCCCGATACCGGACCCGCGACTCAGCTCGATTTCGACGATTCCAAGTGGCGCGACGTAACGCTGCCGCACGACTGGGCGGTCGAACTGCCCTTCGTGCCGAACCCCAAGGCCGCAAGCCTGAAGCCCGACGATCACGGCGTGATCTGGGACCCGGCCGCCGACCATGGCTACAAGCCGCTGGGCCGCGACTATCCCGAGACCAGCGTCGGCTGGTACCGCCGCACGATCGAATGGACGGCCCAAGATAAGGGCAAGCGCCTCCGCATCGACTTCGACGGCGTCTTCCGCAATGCAATCGTCTTCTTCAACGGCTATGTCGTCAGGCAGCACGACGGCGGCTACGTGCCGTTCTCGGTCGACCTCACCGACTTCCTCAATACCGACGGCAAGCCGAACGTGCTGGCCGTGCGCGTCGACGCGAGCCTGGGCGAAGGCTGGTTCTACGAGGGCGCCGGCATCTACCGCCATGTCTGGCTGGTCAAGCACGATCCCGTCCACATCGTGAAGGACGGTGTGTGCGTACGCGCGAAGACCGACGGTACGGTCGAGGTCACGACGACGGTAAAAAATGACGGCGATACTGACCTAACGGTGGGGGTCAGCGCTATCGTCTTGGGAGCTACGGCAGCCAAGGTCGATGGCTTGCGTCTTGCTGCCGGTGATAAAGGTCAGGTTACACAGACGCTGCAAGTTGCAAATCCACGTCTCTGGTCGTTGGAAGATCCCTATTTGTACGAAGTGCTGAGTGGTTTCGTCACGGACGGACATTCACGCGTAGAGACCACAGCCCGCTTCGGCTTCCGCGATATCCGGTTCGACGCCGACCAGGGCTTCTTCCTCAACGGCAAGTCGGTCAAGATCAAGGGCACCTGCAACCACCAGGACCATGCCGGCGTCGGTTCCGCGATTCCCGACGCTTTGAACTATTACCGCCTGAAGTGCCTGAAGGAGATGGGCTGCAACGCCATCCGCACCTCGCACAACCCGCCGGCGCCGGAACTGCTCGACGCCTGCGACGAGCTTGGCATGCTG
>OUNM010169878.1_pt1 | contig 32210 bp, 23 predicted proteins | sample 1769961 | NCBI WGS metagenome assembly OUNM01 (sample SAMEA3914820, study PRJEB12502) | metagenome | biome: forest; material: soil | place: USA | collected 2012-03-12 | depth 0.3 m | reverse complement strand
CAACAAGGTGTGGGTGCTGCAGGGCGTGCGCGACTCGCTCGTCGACGAGCTGTACAGCGGCGAGTGGGGCGTGCACGAGGACGAGGTCAAGCGCGTCGTACAGAGCCGCCGCGGCGAGGGCCGCTACGTCCAGGAGGAGGTGAAAGCCCAGGCCGACCTGGTGTGGTACATTGTCAACTCGGTCGACGGCCGCGTGTTTGTCTGCGGCAGCAGCAAGGGCATGGGCGAGGGCGTCGAGAAGGCCCTCGTCGAGGTCGCCATGGACAAGGGCAACCTCGAGCGGGACGAGGCGCAGAACTTTTGGGACCTGAAGAAGCAGGCTGGGCAGTACATTGCCGAGACCTGGTAAAGCCTACGCGAGGGGTTTTCAGGGTGAGAAAGGGGGTGTGTGTGGGTAATGGCTTGGTTTTTTTTTTGGGACTCTTAAACACTCGTGATCAAGGGTTTGGTTGCGTCACGAGAAAAAGGGAGAAGGCGTTCTTGGGCGCGCGCATGCATTCACAGCGGAGTTAGGGGTTCATCTGATTTTATACCATGTTTTGTTGGCTTAGGCCGGCTACTAGAGAAGACAGATATTCGGCATTCTTACATATAGCTAGGCCACTAGATGGGCTGTATAGCGGTTGCATACACTGTTGTCTATATCCTGTCTGCACAATGTGCTGTCGTGTATGTAGATTTAGAAATCAAGTGCATTTGCTGTTTCACATCGGTACTCTTCCTCTAGGCATATGCAAATCTCGATCTCTCCTCTCTTTTTTTCATGCTATGTCTCCCTCTCTCTTTTCTTTCCCCCATTCTTCTGTCTGATAATATTTTCTTCTCTTTTTCTTTCTTTTCTTTTCTTTCATTTTTCCCCGCCGTCAACGCCACCATAAACTCAGGGAGGAGGTGTGAAACAGGGAATTTCCTGGTTTAGTAATCGGGAATTGCCAGTCATCTGGAAGACTGGTAACGTTAGATTCCCGTCTCGACAATCCGGTGTGTTCCCGGGGGTTCTTGTGTCATGTCATGTCAGGCCTTCCATTTGTGCCGCCCTGACGAAATCCCGCGCGGTTCCCCACCATCTTCCCGATTGCGGGGTCCTGCGCTGAACCGGCTCGCCGGCCACGCGGTGGTGGCGTCGAAAGGGTGGCTGCGACCCTGATGCGGCCCGCTTGGCAGGGGTTTCGTGGCTTCTGCCGCCTCCGTCAGCATTTGAAATCCGCCCTCGATTCGCTGGGTGGAGCAACGGCCTCTGAAACTGCAGCCTTTCCGTCCACACGTGCTGCGATTGGTAAGGCTCGCACTAACAAGACCTCGCATCCATAATCGCGGTAATCGAAGAACAGAAAACCTCGAGTCGACTTCTCCACTCCACTTCCGCATCCGTTTCGCGCGCGGCCGGCTCCATCGGCAGACGGGACTAAGGATATGTCCGGAGGTCTTCGGCGTTGGAAATGGACACCAGCGGTCCCAAAGTGGAGATGCTCTCAGGGCACCAGACAGCGATGGAACCGCGAGGGGCAGATGCGTCCGAGGTCGTGCTCTGTGTTGCGGAGGAGAACTTGCCGGGAAGAACCTGTTCGTCGTGTCTGGATAATTCGAGGACTGCAAAGCCAGAGTTGATGTTGCAGCGCTTGAATATATATACCCGTCTCCCGTCCCGCCCTCCCAAATCCTGCTCCCTCATTCTCATCACCAGCCTCTCCACTCACCACCCGCCTCACTACTCTCGCCAAACCACATGCACAAGTTCCTGAGAGTCGTCTCTCGCACTATTCCCAAGTCTCGCACTATTCCCAAGTCTCGCACTCTTGCCACCCCCCTCTTCAAGCCAACCACTATCACCACCCGCCCCCTCACCACCACCACCACCAAAATGGGCAGCAACATCGCCCCCACCAAGGCCGCCGCCGCCACCAACAACGCCGACACCTTCCTCTCCCTCATCACCGCCCGCCGCTCCATCTACCCCCTTAACAAGGAGCTCCCGATCCCCAACTCCCGCGTCGAGGCCATCATCGGCGAGGCCCTGCAGCAGGTGCCGAGCAGCTTCAACTCGCAGTCGAACCGCGCCGTGGTGCTGCTGGGCGCCGAGCACGACAAGCTGTGGGACATCACGACCGAGATCCTCAAGGCCATCGTCCCCGCCGACGCGTGGGAGGCCACGGGCAACAAGATGGCCATGTTCAAGGCCGCGGCCGGCACGGCGCTGTTCTTCGAGGACCAGGAGGTCGTCCAGGGGATGCAAGCGCGCTTCCCGCTCTATGCTGATCGGTATGTCTTTTTTTCTTCTTCTTCCACACACCTTTTCTCGTTTTATTTATGACCTTTTTGCTGACTTGACCGCCAACAGGTTCCCCGTCTGGGCCGGCCACTCGACCGCCATGCTCCAGTTCGCCGCGTGGACGGCGCTCGAGGCTGAGGGGCTCGGTGCCAACCTCCAGCATTACAACCCCCTTGTCGACGCAAAGATTGCCGAGGTGTGGAACGTGCCGGCGACGTGGAAGCTGAGCGCCCAGCTGGTGTTTGGCGGCAAGACGAGCGAGGCGGGCGAGAAGACGTTCACCCCGCTCGGGGACAAGTTCAAGGTGTATGGCGCCTAGGGGATGGCGTTTTTGTGGCATTTCAAGGCGTTGGCTTGAAGCATGACTTGCTGGGAGGTTGTTTTGCTTTTATTCACAAAGATAGCGGTCATAGACATTTCAAGAGAGTAATACGAGGAAAGCTTCGTTTATGAATCTATTGGTTGAACTCATTATTTGTCTATGCTCCTCTGGCTACGACCACAAGTTGATTGCCTACATCGCGCCTGACGCCTTACCCAAATATTCTTTTTGCTAAAACGTCAAGAAAACAAACACCAACCGTTGGCGAGGCACAAGATTAGGCGTCGATGTGTCCCAACGCCTGCCCAACCTTGAGCTTCTGCCCCTTCTCCACGGTCCACTGCCATCCGCCGACGTGCCGGCCCTTGTCGTCATGCACTGCCGCGGGCGCCTCAAACACCAGCACGATGGTGCTGCCCAGCTGGAAGCCGCCCATCTCCTCGCCGCGCTGGAGCGCATGGCCCCTCAGCACCGGGCTCGCTGCCTCGTACGTCGCCTCGGCATATCCCAGGTACGGCTCGCCGCGGCGCGCCGCCTCCTCGGCCGCCTTGTCCGCCTCGGTGTCCGTCGTCAGGCTGTTGGTCCGCAGCTCCCTGTCAAAGTTGACCTTGATCGAGCCGACGTTGGTCGCGCCGACGGGGACGTAGCTGAAGAAGCCGTAGCGCCAGCGGCCCAGCAGCACGACGCGCTCGTTGAGCGTAAAGAGCCCGGGGAGAGTCCGCTGCAGGTACGGGGACACGCTGTACAGCTCGCCGGCGAAGTGGCGGCGGCGCTCGACTACCCAGTTGGTCGGCGAGTGGAACCGGTGGTAGTCGCCAGGGGCAAGGTAGATGACGGCATAGTAGAGCGAGTGCCGGCTTTCCGGAGTGAGGTAGTCGAGCCACGACTTGGCAAGCTCGGCGCCCACCTCGGAGACGGCGGCGGCCGAGGCGGCGACGGATTCGTCCCTGAGGTGGTGGGCGCCCTTTTTCTTCTTCTTGGTGCCCGAGAGGAGGTCCGGGAGAGTGTACGAGATGCCGTTGACGCGAGCGAATTCCGCATCCTTGTCGACGAGTTCTTCGTCGCCTTCCAGTTCATGTACGCTGTGCTTGGGGGCGTTGAGAGGGGTCTGGCTTGAGATGCTTGGCGTCGGGCTGTTTTCTCCGAGCAGCGCGTCGATGGTGTATGTCATGCCCTTGACTTGCTCGATATCGCCGCCTTCGATTTGTCCAAACTGGAGGATGCGTCCGTCGGCCGGGGAGAGGAGGGCGTTGTGATTGGGGTCCAGGGGTCGGACGCCGGGCTTCAGGGTGCGGTAGAAAAAGGAGGCCAGGTTCGGAAACTTGCGGAGGTCCGTCTCCTCAACCTCGCTCAGGTTGACGCCGAAGACGAACGAGTACAACTTGAAACCGGGTACTCGGAGGAAGGTCGGCAGCGTCAGCTCGTTGAACCTGCCCCATAGCCGCGACATGGCCTTCAGGGGCAGGGTTGACATGACCTGAACTTGCCTGAGCGTGTGCGCGTTAGTCTCATGCCCCTGAGCACAGATGGACCGCACAACAGCCGGGAATCCTACCATGGGCCGTCAGGGCGAACGCGCGGCCGCCTCTTGGGGCGCTGCTCCAGGTCGCCATCCTGCTTCTGCTTCTCGTCTCTGTTGGAGACCTTGTAGAATTGCACCAGCCCCAGGAACCCAACGCCGAGACCGACGGGGATGGGATGCCAGCGGATCCTCTGGGACTGCGTTTTGGCGTCGGCCTGGGGCCTGTGTGACTGCTGGGAAAAGGGGCGGCGGCCGGGGCCTCGCTGGGACAACTGCGCTCGTCGAGAGGCAGCGCTACCGGTAGAGGAACGAGAGAAACGGCAGCAGCCGCGGCAAGTCGAGGGCCGGGCGATTGTCGAGCGAGCTAACCCGAGAGTACTCGAGACGGGGCCAATCTGGAAAGACGCCATTTTGCGGTCGCTTTAACAAAGGCTGGCCGTACAGGGCAATTCGAGAGGGGGAGGCGGAGGGATGGGACGGGGTGGGATGGCCGAACGGCATGGATGGAGGATGGAGGAGGGTGGAGGATGGTGGAGGGATGGATGTCTTGTCGAACGAACCTGCATTGTTGGCCCGTCTTGAAGCCGGGAACGGTGCAGCGACGCAGCCAAGCCGCCAATGACAGCAGCCGTTCGCGCTCGGGAGGCACTGGACGCGGGGAACCGATATCGTAAGCTCAGGACGCTGCTCTCATGACGCAGGCGTGCATTCGGACGAAAAAGAACAGCCAGTGATGGAACGGCGTTTCCCGCAGGCCCAAGGGATTGGGATGGATCACCTTTTGTAGCGGAGGCGGTGGGTACTTGGCGAGGAGCCAAATTTGCGAATCCCACACTAAAAGCGGCATTGTGGATTAAGGGCTGGGGTAGCGAATAACCAATTTTATCATTTTATGTCCCCGCATGCGAAAGGGATGGTGGGGCAGGTAGCAATACCCCGGTCTACCTAGGGGCTTCTGTGGGGGCCTCTCAATGACAGCGTGGAAGTTCTGGGTTGGGAGCTGCAGTGCTGATGAATAAAAGACTCGGAGCGTCAGCACCTCCTGCGCGCAGTTCGTTGCACGAGAATCCGACTCATCTCTGGGAATCGCTGTTTGTTGTTCAGCCTTGCAAGGACTCTCGCGAGTTTGCCCGATAATTTTCTCCCCTTCTACAAGAATTTCGACGCCCTCTCCCTTGCTTTCTACTCGAATTCCCTTCGAGGTCGCGAACAGTTGGCGCCGAGCATGTCGTCCTAATCGCCAGCCAACGGATTTGACGATCGATCCGACTACCGTCACCCCATTCATCGCCCTCGCTTGCCATCGCCATCGCGTATTTGAAACGAGCTGGCATCGAACATTCGGACCACCGCATCCGAAATCGGAATCGGACGCGATGGACGACGAACGACCGAGCTCTGACCCGCCGGGCTCGCACGCCGATGATGAACCCCTCGCCGTCAACCTCCAGATCGTCTCGCCCTCCGCCGGGGTCGGGAATCCGAGATTTCCCGGGCTCCCAGCAACCACGACTGTGCAGCAGCTCAAAGAAAAGATCCGAGACCTCCTGCCGTCGCGGCCGGCCGATGACCACCAGCGCCTGATTCACCGAGGCCGACTCCTCTCACGCGACACCGATACACTGCAGGATATCTTTGGCGAGGAATTGGTAAGCTTTGCTTTCGAAGCAGCGGGACGAGCCACGGGGCGCTGACTGATGTGTGTGTACCACAGATCCGGGCAAACGACCAGCAGACCATCCATTTGGTGGTGAGGGATGCCGCTGATATCCCTGGTCCAGCACCGCGTCCGGATCCCCAAATCCGCCACCCCCTTCCACACGGCCTCCGCAACGCGCCCAACACCGCGGCGCCTCGACCAGGCTCGGCACCGATTGGCATGCCTCACCCTGCGGCGCAAATGCACCAGCAACTACATCAGCAACACCAGCAGCAGCAAGAGTTGCTGATGCGCATGAACCAGCTTCACCAACGAGAAGCGAACTACCGCCACATGTTGGCTCAGCAACAGAATCTTCGAGCAGCCATGGGATCTCAGGCGCCCCAGGATGGTATCAACAACGCGCAGGGGGACGCGGCGGATCTTACGGGAGGGAGGAATAGCCCAGTCGGACAGGCGTTCCGCACCGTCACGCGAGAAGGCACTGGACCGGACGGGCAGCGGTACAGCTTTCGGATAACCATGAACAACGAGGTCATCGCGCCGTCGAACGCCGTGCCTCGTCCTCTCACAGGCCAAGGGCCAACCTCGGACCCTGTCGGCCAACGGCCGCTTTCGGCGGCCGATGTTCGCAACATCATCCACGGAGTTGATGCCACCCGTGCCGCTCAGGCCATGGCCAGCGCCATGCAACGGAACGTGTCGGGCGCGCACCCAGCCAACATGGCAGCGGAGCTTGCTCACTTCAACTTCAATACCCCTCTTCAACCTATCCAGCCCGGAGTTACCACCCCGATTTTCCCCGGCGTGTCGAGGAATGCCAGCCGGGCAGCGACTCCTGACACCTCAACCAGGTCAATTAGCCACGGGAGCGGCATCATTCCCGGCAGCCTGTATAATCAGTCTCAGATGCCGCCAGTCCAAGGCCAACCCGAGGTGTACATTCTCTCCTCGCCTACCGGTCCGCGGGGCCTCCTTCTCAGCGGCACGTCCGAGGTGTATACAAGCCCGGCCGCCCGCCCGGCATTCTTGATACCCAACGTTCAGAGACCGCTCTTCCCACCCTCGTACTTGGCCGAGACCCACCAGGGACAAGCTCACGTAACGATCACCGCTCCAGGGCAGCCGTTAGTGCATATTGCGGCTCCGTTTGCACAACCGTATCAACCGCACGCACCCCTGGTCCAACAACAACCGCTCCCTCAAACCTTCCCTCAAGCGCACAACGAGCAACCACCGGCCATCCGCCGCCGACCAGTAGCTGCGCCAGCAGCTCCGGCAGAGGCACAACCGGTGCCCCCGCTCAACCACCCCGGCAATCCCGGTTTGGCCCCACTCCTCGCAGCAGCATGGCCGCACGTGTGGCTGATCACCCGCTTGGTCCTGTTCGCTTGGTGGTTCTCGTACTCCAACCCATCGTGGGAGCGTTGGCTGTCGCTGGTATTGGCGTTCGTCGTTGTGTTTGCTATCAACACGGGCGTCTTCAACGGAATGGTCAACAACGCCTTCCATCCGGTTAGGGAGCAGTTGGAAGGTATGATTCCTTTTGCGGATCCGAATCGCCAGCACCAGCAACAGCAGCAGGGGCACCCGCAACAGCAGGGACAGCAAACCCAAGGAGAAGGGATTGTCACCCAGGGTGGCGCAGCCGCGGACCCGGCGCAAGCAGCGGCGAGGCTGGTTGCGCAGCGGAGGATCCAGAACGGGAGCTGGTTGAGGGACCAGATGAGGCGGATTGAGCGCGCCAGCATTCTGTTTCTGGCCAGCTTTGCGCCGGGCGTGGCCGAGCGGCATATTCAACAGCTGGAGGAACGCGAGAGGGCGGAAAGGCGGGCTGCTGAGGAGGCGAGGGCTGCTGCCGCTGCCGCCGCGGCCGAACAGGAGGCCAGCCGAGCGGCGGCGGAGAACCAGGAGGGCCAGGAGGGCCGGCCGGACGAGGCGGCCGAACCTGAGCAGCCTCACGCTCCTGAGGCTCACCCGCAGCCGCCTCTGATTGAAGTCTAAGTGTGGATGTGTATCATGCCGGCGTTGGGGGGTCATTAGATGAGGTTGTCATGTCTGAATACCAGTCTTGCGTTTTTCTTTGCGTCAGAGCGCGTTTGGTTGGGCCACAGGACCTAGGCTGAGAAACGAAGGGGCATGTGGTGTGTTGTATCACGCTGTTGGGATTGTTCCTGCTTTGAGGAAGTGTACGTATCTGGAGCATAAACCAGGGGCCCAGGTCAAAGGGCCGTTGAGAGGCAAGGTTCTGGTCTCAATCTGCGAGCATTGGGTTTAACCATGACATACTTGGCCAAACATCTTGAGGTCGTCCCTGTGAGGGCCAAAGTGGATAAAATACTTGGGCTGAACCCACAGTAGACTAAAGACACGGACCACCCCCGGAAGCCAAGCCCCTGAATGGCGCCCGAGGTTGTCTCGGGCTTCCACATCCGGGTCTACCGACAGCCGAAGTGGGGCCGTAACACAGCGGTCTGGTAGGTGTGGTTCGGCCGTGGACCGAGGCACCAGGGATTCCCCACAAAGCCGGGTAGGGGCGCCCCTTGATAACGTCGACGTGGAGGAGGAACCCTGAGAGCTAGCTCACAAATCAAGCGTCATGAGGGGTTCTCCGTGCTTCGTATATATCTTGACTCTCCAACCTCCCAAGGACTCGACGCACTTTGGCCATTCTTCTGACTCTTGACTCTTGACTTTTGATTCCCGACTTGTCGAAGGACTGTCTAATTGCAACACCCCGGCCTAACCCGTAACCACTCCCTCAAACAATCCTCCATCATGGCCGAAGCACAGCTCCAAGACTTCCCCTCGCTCTTCTCCCTCGAGGGCAAGGTCGCCGTCGTAACGGGCGGCTCCCGCGGCCTCGGCCTGAGCGCCGCCTCCGCGTAAGCCGACCCTTCTCCATCTCCTCCCATCTTGTTATTCCAAATCCCCAACTAACACCGCCCAACCCCCAGCCTCCTCCAAGCCGGCGCGGCCAAAGTCTTCATCTCCTCCCGCAAAGCCGACGCCTGCGAGGCGGCCTGCGCGGCGCTCAACGCGCTGCCCAACCTCCGCCCGGGCGCGCGCGCGATCCCGGCCCCCGCCGACTCGGCGACGCTCGAGGGCGTCAAGAAGCTGCTAGCGCTGGTGGCCGCCGAGACGCCGCACGTCGACATCCTGCTGGCCAACGCGGGCGCCACCTGGGGCGAGGCCTTCGACTCGCACCCGGACAGCGCCTTCGCCAAGGTCATGGACCTCAACGTGCGCGGCGTGTTCAACGTCATCCGCGAGTTCACGCCGCTGCTGCAGAAGCGCGCGAGCGTGGATGATCCGAGCCGCGTGGTCATCACCTCGAGCGTGGCCGGGTTGGGGGTGGGCACGGTCGGCAAGCAGGGAACGTATGGGTACAGCGCCAGCAAGGCCGCGGTGCTGCATCTCGGGAGGAACTTGGCGGTGGAGCTGGGCCCGAGGGCGATCACGGTCAACAGCATCTGCCCCGGGTTCTTCCCGAGCAAGATGGCCAATGGACTGCTGGCCATGTCTGGTGGCGCGGAGAAGATCGCCCAGGGGAACCCGATGAAGAGGCTGGGGCGGCCGGAGGATATCGCGGGCGTGGTTGTGTACTTGACGAGCCGGGCGGGTGGGCATGTGAATGGCGCGGCGATTGAGATTGACGGCGGTGCCTTGTGGGCGAGGGGGCCGATGGAGAAGTTGTAAGGGGAGCTCGGCAACGAATTGGGGACATAGGTCTCATGCGGGATAGCCTAGTTATTGGCAAATGAATAATTTACATTCAAGCTGTAGCTGCAGCCGCCGCCGGCTTGCGAGCTATCCATGCGCTGGCCCGGTACGTCGTCTGCAGCATCGACTCCCTGTCGAGAATGTACGGGGCCTCGATGCCCGTCTGCTGCCCGACGATCTTGAACCCGACGCTGGCCACAAGCTCCATCACCTCGTCGTCCGTCAGCTCAAAGTTCCCCGGATCGGCTATCCCCGAGGTGTCGTGGCTGGCATCGCCTTCGCCGTCGTCGTGCTCGTCCCTGTCCCACACACGACCCTCGAAATGCCACAGTAGAGGGCCGATGTTAATCAGGATTCCGCCCGGCTTCAGGCAGTGGAAAATGGTCTCTAGGTATCGTATCAGGTTGGGTGCCGTGTCGAGGAAGAACACGGTTGCTACCACGTCATAGGCCGCCGCTTTCTCCTCCTTGGAGTACAGACACAGAAAATCGGCGGCGGTCATACTCATACTACCAACGCGCCCCTTTGCCTCGGCGTCTGAGAGCTCCGTCGCACAATGGATATCCGGGACCGGGTAGCTGCGGAGGTGGTTGGCCCGGCTGCGGTGGTTGGAGAAGGTGTGGATCCAGGGGTGTATGGTGTGCTGCCCGGCACGCTGGCAGCAGTTCAGGACGTATGAGGATGCCAGCAGCTGGTGGTATGAGATCTCATTTCCTTCCGCCTCGTGCCCGCTCAGGCACAGCTCAAATACGAGTCGACCGAGGCCTGCGCCAGGGACGAGGACCTTGAGCGGGGGGTTTGCCAGTGGTTTGCCCTCCTGTTCGGCAGCAATGGCGCGCAAGACGGGGCCAAAGCAGGCTTCACGCTCGCTGGCGCCATCGGCAGACCAGTCGCGGTAGAATTGGCGAATGGTACTCCGCGCCTTGTCGATGTCGTTGGGCTTGGCCGACCCGTTCCATTGCGGAGGCAGCTTCAGGCCCCCAGTCTCGGAGGGAACGCCGACGTGGAACATCTCGAGGCCGGTATTGAAGATGATGCGTGCAAGCTCGGCGTTGGAGTCAATGGCATCGTCGATCTTGTCCAGCGTTTCCAGAAAGTTGAAAGGAGGAGCCGCGAGCTTCTGCCAGTGGGCCTGGGGCAGAGCGTAAAAGGCCTGCCTCCGGAGATGTGTACATTGGAAGTGGGCAGCCTTTGCATATTGCCTGGCTAAAGTCAGCACAGTACGCCAGCGCGTGAGACACCAGAGCCGAGGCGAGTATTGTGTGCTTTGTGTGCTGTGTGGGTGTGACACGATGGAGCATCGGAATCGAAAGTCGGCAACGTGACTCACTGATAAGAGTCCAGGGTGCGGTAGATGACCTGGAGCTCCTCGGGATCATTGATGCCGTTCTCGATGCCATGCCATTGCGTGTCCTCCTCCATTTTTCCTTTCGTCGCGTTTGGGTTGTTGTGGGTGGTGGGAGAAAGAAGGTCCAGGGCGTTGAGAGGCGGGCCGTCCGGGCAGGATGCAAGGAGAGAGAGAGCGGAGCCGGGAACCGGAAGCCGGCGGGTGCCTGCTTCGGAGAGAATAACCCATGCCAGTGGCCACCTGCCGGCGTCTTTCCGCTGGGCTCCGGTGCTGACCAAAAACCTCTCCGTCTCGGTAATACACCTGTTGAGAGGGACTCTCGCCGCCCTCAATTACCGGTAGCAGCCGGCCCGACACTGATGGGCAGGTCTTTCAAACATAAATTCCATCTCGACGAGATGCAGGAAGTGGTTTGATTGCTTTGCACTTGGATCAATAAGTAAACTTACAAGGGCTTCAGTCCTGGCAAACTCCCCACTAATGTAAACAAGATGAAACAGAAAATAATCACGGAAACCTACATGTCAACAAAGTCGAAAGACTCCGGGGAAGCAACCTGAATGAGAGCAAACTGAAGGGCTGAACAGGGAGAGTGCAGGGGCAAACGCCCCATTACTCCTGTTGAACCCTAACCCCCATTCTCCCGAAAGCCCCTCCTCCACCTCGAACGGTTGCCAACAAACGGCCCGCCAGGCTTCCCGTCGACGACGTGTAATATCTTGCCACAAATTCACAGCAGCTCAGAGACAATGGAGAATCCGATCCAACTATCCTTTTCTCTCCCGCGGTCGCTGGACACGCGCATCTATCTCCACCTCACGGTCAAGTCCAAAGCGGTCCTCCTCTTCCTGACCACGGCATCCATGGACGACGCTAGCTCGCCAACACCACTGGGGTCGTTTGTCTATGCCTTGCCCGATGTATGTCCTGGTTTCTTACCGAACTTCTAAAAATTACATGGCGAGCCTCGACTGACCTCCACTCAGAGATACAACCCAACTCAGCCCTTGTCCACCGCGCTTTGCACCGTGGAGCCGACGTTCGAGTTCACGACCCGGCTGGCCAAGTTGCTGGCAAGGAGGACACAGCGCCCGGTCTACGTCGGCAACTCGATAAGCCTTGCGAGCACCGGTTTGGGCGGCACCGTGGAGGAGGAGATGGACGCGTTCAAGAAGGTTGTCGAAGTCACCCTGGCCCACCTGCAGCCCATCATCGACTCGGCCCAAGCCCCTTCAAATGGAGTAGCCGCCTTGTCGATATAAAACCAGGAAAGCCCTGCATATTTCTCTGCTCCGAGTGCTTTATGGCAGAGACATCTCTCCATCCCTCGATCAGTCGCAGCCCAAGACTCTTCCAGCGTTTCTGCCCGCCGAGCTATATATGGGCAGCGCCGTCTTGGTCAGAAAGCCTACGTGCGATCCAAGAAATTCGTTGAGTTAATGTTAATCCTCCAGGATGCGAACCAGGACGTGGCTCACATGGCCATCAACCAGCCCTGTGTCTCATATCTCGGAAGACAGGTATGTTTGTCCGTATCAGAGAGAATTACATCATTCAAAGGGGCGATCTCCATGTTTCCGGCAAGGCCTTTTTCCATAGTTGTACAGAAAATGTGACGTGGGCTGTCACAGACCGATCACGGCGTCGGACTTGTGGGAGGTATGATGAGACCATCGATTGGCTCGGTGAGGCTCAGCAGTGGGAGAAAGCCGCCCAATGGTTCAACGAACACGCCGGAACCAACTCGAATCTGGGGCTTTGAACCAAAACAAACCGAAATAATCCGGTTTGATGACAGGATGTGTCATCTTGTCCCAGCAGCCCAGGCAGGGCTGACGGAGGAGCTTTCAGGGTGAGAGGAGAGAAAGAAAGATGGCGTGCATCAATGGACAGGAACAGGTGAGCCTTGAGAGCTCTCGCTGCTCTGGTTGGCTGCCCTGCGTGGCAGCCCCGCTATTCAACTCTTCCAAGAGGACCAAAACTGGGCCGGGCCCCTCCAGGGCCGCCCCGCGCGCTGCAAAATTTGGGCGGGAAGGCCAACATCGATTTTGAAACACCCCACATCCGAGCCTTGTATCCTGACAACCTGACGGTCGACAGGTTCTGTCGAGCACGGCCAGGGCAAAGAGTTTCAAGGTACGGCCTATTCCTCAAATCCTGCAGGCCTGAGCAACCCGGCTGGCGGCAGACGGTTTGTTTCGCGCTTGGCCTGCTTCTTTTTTTTGTGCAACTCGGCTTGTCTGATGACCCAACCCCCAACGCAACGTTAGTTAGTGCGTGCGCAAAGGCTAACAGCTTCTGGCCTCCACCCCACTTTGCGCAGACCAGGAGAATGCCATCACCACCCGCCCTCTTCAACCCGTAATAGTCCACCAACCCCCCGGAAAGGCCTGTCCCGGGCTGCCACCGACCCTCTACCGCTCGATTTGATCCCAGGACATTTCTTCCACATCGAAATCTGCATTTGCCGCCTGCCCAACCCACCGCCGAACCCGAAAAGCTAGCCCACCGAGGCGCGCAGCGCAGCGCACAACTCAGCACCCTGCCCTGTCCACCCCGCCCCGCGATTGTCGACGTCGGTTCTTCGCCTTCTTCGCCATGGATTGGCAACCCAACCAGGAGTCCCTGCGGACTCTTGCAGCATGTCTCAAGGACTCGCTTAGCGGCTTCGACAAGGCCGTGCAGAAACAGGCCGAGATCGTGAGTTGCCGCGGGGATCCATCCCATGCGCCTGCGTGTTGGCCGGGAACTGACTGAAGCGTCCCAATCAGATGCTCTCCCAAGCAAAAGCGAGCCCGGACATCAACAATTACCTGGCCTACATCTTCTCGAGCTCCGAGCCGCCCGCTGGTTTGGCCTTGGCCGTCAGCGACTGGCACCTGGTCCGCGCTGCGGCCGCCATCATGCTCAAGAACAACGTCAAGACAAATTACAAGCAGATCCCCGAGACCAGCATCACCCTGATCAAGCTTGCCGTCCCACTGGGCATCCAGGACAGCAACTCGCAGATTCGCAATTATGCAGGCAACATCGCCACCGAGATGATCCGCCGCGGCGGCCTCTACAGCTGGCCTGAGCTGCTGCAAGAGCTGCTGAAGCTGCTCAGCAACGAGACGGGCCAGGTGTCGAACGAAGCCCAGGAGGGTGCCATGGCTGCCATGGCTAAGATCTGCGAGGACAACACCAAGCTGTTGGAGAGGGAGCACAACGGCCAGCGGCCCCTCAACGTTCTGCTGCCCAAGTTCATCCAGGCGACCAAGAGCCCCCTGCCCAAGGTCCGCGTCCAGGCGCTGACGGCCATCAACGTTTTCACCCCCAGGAAATCCCAGGCCATGCTGAACAACATTGACGACCTGCTCCAACATCTCTTTTTCCTCGCCGAGGATACCGCAACCGATGTCCGTCGCCAGGTCTGCCGCGCTTTCGTGCGTCTCGTTGAGACCAGGCCGGACAAGCTCCTGCCCCACCTCGGCGGCCTCGTCGATTACATCATTTCACAGCAAAAGAGCGAAGACGAGGATCTCGCGTGCGAAGCCGCCGAGTTTTGGCTCTCGGTTGGCGAGCATGATGATTTGTGGCGGAGTTTGGACCCCTACATCCAAAAGATCATCCCCGTGCTGCTCGCGTGCATGGTGTACAGCCCGGAGGACATTGCCATGCTCGGGGGCGAGTCGGATGACGAGGATGAAGAGGACAGGGAACAGGACATCAAGCCGCAGTTTGCCAAGAAGAACCTCAAGCGCGGGGCCAACACCGAGGGGTCGGCAGAGGCAGCCCAAAACGGAAACGCCTTTGAGAAGCTGGCAAGCATGGACGACGATCTGGAAGAGGGCGAGATCGATGAGCTGGATGAAGAGGGCGGCGACGAGAACCCCGACGAGAAGTGGACCCTCCGCAAGTGCTCCGCTGCGGCCCTCGACGTCTTTGCGACCGACTTTGGCGGGCCCGTATTCACCTCAATCCTGCCTTACCTGCAGACCAACCTGAAGCACGAGGATTGGCAATATCGGGAGGCCGCCGTGCTTGCGCTTGGCGCTGTCGCCGAGGGCTGCATGGATGTTGTGGTCCCTCACCTCCCCGAACTCATCCCCTATCTCATCAGCTTGCTTGACGACCCGGAGCCGGTCGTGCGGACGATAACATGCTGGACACTTGGACGCTACTCGGCGTGGGCGGGCAACTTGCGAGACCCTGTTCAGAAGCAGACCTACTTCGTACCCATGATGGACGGAATCCTGAGGAAGATGGTCGACAAGAACAAGAAGGTGCAGGAAGCCGGAGCGTCAGCCATGGCGAACCTCGAGGAAAAGGCCGGGAAGCATCTCGAGCCCTTTTGCGGACCCATCATCCAGCAGTACGTCTTGTGTTTCAGCAAATACAAGGACAAGAACAGGTGGGTTCTCTACGACTGTGTCCAGACGCTGGCCGAGCACATTGGTCCTGTGCTGGCTCGGCCCGAGCTCTGCAACCAGCTCATGCCCGCTCTCATCGACCGGTGGCAAAAGGTGCCCGACCAGTCGAGAGAGATGTTCCCGCTCCTGGAATGCCTGTCGTACGTTGCCATCGCGCTTGGCGACGCCTTCACCCCCTACGCCGAGGTCATCTTTGCTCGCTGTGTCAACATCATCCACCAAAACCTGGAGCAGACCATTGCCGCCAACAACAATCCAGAATACGACCAACCCGACAAGGACTTTCTGGTCACCAGCCTGGACCTCCTGAGCGCCGTCATCCAGGCCCTCGACGATACGAAGGCGGTCAAGCTGGTCGAGAGCAGCCAGCCGGCCTTCTTTGAGCTTCTCAGCTTCTGCATGGAAGACCCTGCCGACGAGGTGCAACAGTCGGGCTACGCTCTCCTCGGCGACTGCTCCAAGTTTGTCTTTGAGCAGCTGACGCCCTTCCTGCCTTCCATCCTGCCGATCCTGGTCAAGCGCCTGGACCTCGAGAACATCCTCGACGAGGAGGTGGACGGCAGCTTTAGCGTCGTTAACAACGCTTGCTGGAGCGCCGGCGAGATTGCCATGCACTACAAGAAGGGGATGGCGCCCTTCGTGCCGGAGCTGCTCCAACGCTGCGTCGAGATCATCTCTAACCCAGGTGTCCCTCCCGGCGTCAACGAGAACGCGGCCATCTTGTTGGGCAGGCTGGGTCTGGACAACCACGTCTTGCTGGCCCCGCACTTGTCCAAGTTTTCACAAGAGTTCCTCAAGGCCATGGATGATATTGACCCGTCCGAGGAGAAAGCGACGGCGTTCAAGGGCTTCAGCATGGTGGTGGCACAAAACCCACAGGCAATGGAGAAGGACCTGCTTCACTTCTTCACCTCGATTGCGAGGTACAGGGACCTGAAGCTGCAGAACCCCGTCAAGCAGGAGCTGCACGAGGCCTTGCAGAACGTGAGTGGCGCCCTTGGATCTCAGTCCGATGCCAGCAATACTAACACGACATTCTGCAGGTCATCAACATTTACCGCCAACTGATCCCCCAGTTTAACGACTTTGTTGCTCAGCTCCAGCCCCAAGACCAGCAGGCGCTGAAGGTCACCTATGCTCTCTAATTCTTACACTCGGATTTGGAATGGACAGCGACGGGAAGGACTCGCTTATTCCTACACCGAGCGATCCAAAAACATGTGCTTGCAAACACTGGGCTGTCTCCCCTTGACATGGACGTCCATGCATACACACCCCCCTCCACGCTAGGTACCTAGATAGCTGTTCTTGACTGTCCTTTTTCCAAGGTCCGGACGATGATGGAACAGAACAGAACAGAACAGAACAGAACAGGAAGGGAAACGAGCCAAAAGAAAGACCGAAAGAGGAATATACCCCCCCACCAAACCACCTTTCTTTTCATTGTGTCATGCACCGATCCCCCCTTTCAAGAAAAATTCTCCTCAACTTTTATCTTTGTCCCTCTCCCAAAGCAAGCCACGTACCCCCTTGCCTACTACGGGTCCTCACTTCTCTCTTGCTTCTGTTTCCTTCTGCATCCATCCACCCCTCTCAGCTTCCTTTCTTTGAGGTGGGAAATGATGGGATCAGCGAGCGGCGGGGAAAGGGGGATGGACGTGCATGCACAGCACGCACGCGTGCACGCGTGGGAGATGCACGGCTGACTGGCTGACTTGGATGGGGAGAGGTGCATGACTGGGCGCTGCTGGGTGAGTGTGGAGGGTGTGTGTGGGACTGGGACTGTTTTGTTGTTGTTTTGTTTCTGGTTTTATTTGGGGGGGCTGGGGTTGTCTGCCTGGGTGGCTGCTGCTGGGTGGGAGGGGAGTGGGAGGGTGTGTTCTCATGCTCGGGCTGGTGTCGGCTGTTGGTGGGTTGGTGGTGTTATTACTCACCGCGTGGCTGGCTGGGGGATGGAAATGCGCCGGAGGGGGGATGGTTCCACTGTGGCTGTTTGTTGGCTGTCTCTTTTTCTTTTTCTTTTTTGGAGGGATGGGATTCTCGAAATTGATGGATGGAATTCACATTTGGCATCTGGCTCATCGGTGATGACGAGGATAGGGGTTGCTGCCGGGGAAAGCAAAGACGGTTAGCTGGGACCTCGGGGGCGTTGTCAGTCGGTCCTGGTGCTGGCGCCGTGGGTGATGGAGGGATCTGGGGCAACGGGAAGGGCTGTTTATGTGGCTGGCTGATGGGAAGGGTATTGAGATGAGGGATACCCTGAGGGAAGGATGGGCACGTGTGGATTGTGATGGGCTTTGTTGAAGGACTAGTACATAGGGAGGCACGCGAAGCATGGGCTAGATAGATTCGTAGATAGCTGGCGGCGAACTGTTCTGCATTTGCGGTTAGATAGGTCATTAGATAGCTAGTAGGTAGCTTCATGGTGTCATTGTTTGTCTTTTATCTGGCTTGACAATGCTATCAGTAAATCCAAGTGAAGACGATGGTCCGAGCCGTACGTTCCGCCGTGCGTTTGAACCCCGAAACTCGACATATCGTCGAGGTCCTCCGCAACCACATGCTCTCAATGTTGTGGTTCTGATAGATGGGGTCGCGGAATAGGAGGGAAAGAGAGCAGGCCCGCCAGAGCTCCAGAATGGGAGGGCTCACGGGTCTCCCCTTGACATCGGTTTCTCTCTGCGCTTTGCTTCATCCAAACAGAGCCCATCCGTCTTCTCCCTCTGCTCTTCGGGCCCGCGAGACGGGTATTCTAGCTACGACGCCCAGCAGACCAGCGACCCAGCCCGGCGAGGTCCAGAAGAGGGAATCCGGAGAGACATGGCCACGAAACTAGTGGTCAATTTTTGGAGTCTGTAATGGCCCATCCGATGTCGCAAACGGGATTTCTCGGTTTCGGCTGGCTCGCTCGCTGCTCCCTCGCCGTCGGCGAACCCTTGTGTCATGAGATGAGAGGCATCGGCGGTCAGGCGGGGGCATGCAGCAACAGGCACCGGCCGGCGTGGAGCTCCGCGAGGGATTCTGCGCTTCGTAAGGGGCGGGCAATGCGAGAGACGGATGGCATTGGCTCGTTGGAGCGATGCTGACGCAGCGCAATGGGCTCTTGCAGCGCAGCGTGCAGCGGGAGGGGGCAGCCTGCAGTTCGCAGTCTGCAGTCTGCAGGAACAGAGTTTCAATCCGCCGCAAGCCAGTGGATTGAACCAGACGAGAAAATCAGGGTCCTGGAGATTGCATCTGCCCCTGCTTGCGCCGAGATCAGAGGCTAACGTAAATGAACGACGGGGCACGCGCCGCTGGATTCGAGCGCGGGGAATGGGGAAGCGAAGATGGCAAACATTCCGTCCGACGAGACACATCCGACGACAGACAGGTATCCGCGCCTCTGGGTATTAGCGGCTCAATGCCACGCGAGAAGGACCGTTAGCTTAGGGCTGAGAGGGCTGCGTCTCGTTTCCGAGTCCCGACTCCCGACGCCGCCAACGGCACTGCTGGCTGCCCCCTCGCGCGGTACATAATTAGCGATGGGTGGATGGCCAGGATGGGTGGTGGAGGGGTTGTGAAAAAGGGGGGGCCCGAAGCGGCGTGGATGATTTGGATTCGGATGCCCGGGATGGAGATGGTGTGTTGGAGGGTGACATCGGACGTGGAAAGGGCCGTCGAAAGACTGCAGAAGCTCAGATGGAGGAATACACAATGCCGTGGCAGGTCGCCGCCGCGGTCTGCTGGCCTGTGCGGAAATTATGCGTGGGGCGGCTGCTGCAGCGCGCAGTGAGCCACTAAACATTAGCGGCCTTCCAACTGCTGCAACTGCAGCTCGCCATCATCCTTGACCTTCCCTCTTCCACCTCGCATCTCCAACGCAATCATCCCACCCGTCTTCATGCACCTTCACCACCCGCGCCGCCATCGATGACAGCTGCATTCTTTGCGTCCCACAGATGCGATGCCGACCAGGCCTCGGTAAACAACCATGGACCCTTGATCCTTGCGCCAGCCAGGGAGATAGCAGAGCTACGACACAGCAATCTGCCTTCCGCCTTGCCCATCGAGCCCATCTGTCATCCGCCTCGCCCAGCTGCCAACTGCCATCGTTCGTCGACGGCCTTCTTCCACGCCATCGATGCCCCCGATGCACAATAACCACCTGGCCATGGCTTCCGCTAAATGTGGCGTGATGGTGAGGTAGGTCGCCGGTCATGCCTGGATCTGGACCTCACGCTACTTGGCTCGAGCTTGGTAAACCCAAACCCAAAACCCCTGCTGATGAGAACTCCAGGGTCCGTCACACAAGATGCCCGGGCCGGGCGTGTCCACCCAACCGATCCGGATCTCACTCCACGAACCAATACGACCCGCAGATCTGTTGCCACCATGCAAGATCGGCACCGTCTCATTGGCCCACAGCTCTAACCCCGGATCGGAAGCGTTGCATTCGCCGGCCGGAGACTGGGACTTGCAACGCGATTAGCGCGTCCAGCTAAGCAGCATGGGGGTCCTTCGTATGTGCATATGTACATCCTTACACAGTAGCGCATGCAACCTGGATCCAACGTCCGCTCTGGTGCGGCTCATTCCTTCGCTCAGCAGCCCACGCTTCCAGCGTCGTACTACCCCTTTCATCAGCGTCGACGACGACGCGGGAAGCTGACGAGATCGTGGGGCTCAAAGATCGACCACCGTCGCTGTGCTGTGCCGGCTCCCGCCCTCGTACTCCTGCCCCGGCCGGCTAACATGCATGCCTCCAGAATCAACTCGCTCGCCAAATTTCCGGAAATGCAGGCAATCGGCGACAAAGATCCAAGAATACTCAGGCCCAAACCTTATCCTCGATGAGGAGGTACTGCTACATGAAGTATGTACTAGTACTCGGCGGCGGGGTCGGGTCCAGGGGGTCACAAATGACATCACATATCCCGGTCCGTGAGGAGGAGCGGCAGAGGCGCAAATGGCTGAGGGCAACATGGGGAGCACCGACCTTTCGGCCGAGTTCTGTGTAGCCACTTGAGAGCCACTTGGAAGCTCAGTCAGGCCTGTCCCTGTTAGCATCACTGCCTCATGCTCAACGACCCAGACAGAGACTGACAGCCTGACAGCCTAACAGCGGGTCGCCTGCCGGTTCTTGAATCACGACATATCTGACAATCTCGTCGCCAGATCGTCTTCGGGGAACCTCCTATCTTGGCAGTCCGTGTCGGGATTCCACCGACGTGCAGCAACAGCTGACATGCGGACCAGGTTTCGTCCTGGACGCCGGCTGCAGCAGCGAGGCAGACTAACCGGAAGGTATCTCAGTCCCGGCCATGAAGCAGCAAAGTCGCCCCATTGCTGATACACCAACGGGTGAGTCGAAGCCGAAAAGCCCTCGCAGGCCGTCCTCCCCTTCGATACACCCCCCCTCCCCTGGCTCTCCCTCCCGGAACTACGGACAAAGCAATGAGCGGACGACAATATCCCGCCGCGGCTGTACTGAAGATGCCACTATCAGACCATCACCTCCCCGATGCAGCAGAGCGAGCACGCCTTTCTGGCCCGCCGCTACCCCTCCGGCTCGCGCCACCTTGAACCATGGCACTTGCTACCCAACGAGAGAGAGAGTCCACACCTCGACGTTCTTGCCGAATCACCCGGGATGCAGCCCCTCCTCCCCGGTGGCAAGGTCGCGTCCATCCATCCCCTTCATACAGTGCGCCCAACCCAGCCCGCATGTTGGACAAGTCCGGCCAGAACTAGAATGCGACCAGATCGATCGGCGACCGAATGTGCCCCCACTCAGGTAGCGTAGGACTCTACCTCGCTTCCCGTGTCCAAAGCAGCTTTCGACCACCGCCAAGAACGACCTATCGTCTTTCGAAGCCTGCCCAGCACCGAAGCCGGCCCCCTTGAATCCGAGTAAGAAACCGCGTCATTTTTCTTTGTGTCGAGGTACCAGAGGAAATGTCCTCCTTGACCAGCGGCACTAGTGTGGCTCGGGGGGTTTAATCCCAACCAGGAGCGGAGAACTGCACATGAAGACGGTCCCAGGCATCCGCCGGACGAACTCGGCTTTGCCAGGCCCTGAGTCGTCCCCAGTGTTGCCCCCAAGCACGCTGTGAGAATCGCATCTCCTAGCGTGTGATGCGGGAGGTTTCTTTCTCTGTTTTCTCAACGACGGACCCTACGGGGCGTTGCGTGGTACAATCTCGCCATCTCGCACCAGCCGGCCTAACAGCGGCATCTTCCCACTCACAAGCGAACCCAGATCGATCCCCGGCTCATCTCACCCCCCACCGGCAAATGCAGGTGTGTGCCAGACTCAGCATCACTGGGGTGACGCGGCATGTGCTTTCCCACTCGCCTATCGCCCAAGAAACGAAGCGTTAGGTAGTATTACGATCTCGTGATCTCGAATCAACAAACAGGCCTAACCATATGCAAGCCTGCATCGGCTCGCTTACGCTCTGTCCCCCCATGCGGCTGCGCATGTGTCAGACTGACGCGGGATGGTGTTCTCCCTGTCGGCGTGCCAGGCCGGGGTACGATCTCGCGATCCCGCGGAAACCACCAGCTTCCCAGACGGACATGGATCGTCGACTAACCTCCGCACCTATCCTACCGGCCAAAGCTCATGTCTTAGCCCCAGACCGATGCATGCAAGGCTCAGCGTCACTAGTGTGGTGCGAGAGCAGGCAACCAAGAGCAGAGTCCATGGATGTCCACCCATCCGGACGAATCCAAACCGGGCCATCCATCAGCTCACTTCGGGCCCTGCACTAGCGTGATGCGTAAGGAAGCTTCCAACGTCTGGCCGTGGGCAAGAAGGATCGTTCCCACCCATCATCACCCGGCTAGATGAACCAAGCTGGAATTCCTCCTCGCTCTCCGCAGAAAGGTGTGATCCTCGACGTCACTCGGACGGAGTATGTAACAAACTCGGCGGATTTTGCTCTCCCGTCTGACCACGAGCCAACGGAAGCCCTCACCCCCTCCCCTCGCCATCGAGTGGTCTAATTCAGCGGATAGTGCCGTCCAACTCGGCCAGCTGTTTAGGAAAGCTGGGACTGAAGTGGCGAGAACCGATAGGAACATTATCTATGAGAGGGGGGCGCATGCATGGCATGGCCTGGACGCGTGCCAAGGGCATTATCAACAGCCACCCTCCTGTGTATGCAAGCCCAGCCTGCGAGTCATGCCCGCGTGGCCCTCTCCAGCCTGCTGCTGGGCTTGCAGGCAGCCGCTGGATAATAATCATGTGTGTGATGGTGGCGACTGCACACAGCTGCATGTGCCTTTATCTGCGGCTGTCTATGTAGTGGCGGCAGCTGCGTCGCGGGATACCACCATAGATCGCCGACTGGCGACCGACTGGGGGCATCGCTTCTGCGGCTGGGACCAGGATGGGTTGTTGTTATTGTTCGCTGGGGTTGGTGGTGATTGTTGTTGGCTCCGTTTCGGAGCAGGTCTCGCTTCGGCGTGTTCGGGCGGCGTGCATGGCAGGCAGCCAGCCAGCCAGTGGCTTTTGATGGCGGCCGGAGATCGACAGACATGTGGAAAGCAAGCCACTTTGGGAGGGAGGAGGAGGCGAGAGCGTGGTGTCTCACACACCAACACGTGTGGATGACACGCGTTCAAACGGTCGTCGGCGCCATGTCTAGGCACAAAAGTTATCCATTCCTTTTCGGGCACGCCGCAATCTGGGGAAAGACACACTTCGGGAATTTGCCCTGAGCTAAGCATCGGAGCATTTTTCTTTTCGAGATTGAGGCTCAGATTGGTATGAGAGAACTTGAAGAGGGGGAGGATAGCGGGAAACGAAGCCATTGGCTATAGCGGGATCCTTCGCTTGGTCGTGCCGTATATCACTCCGTCATGATGGCGTGTCTGAGGTGGTGCTGTGGTGGTTGTCGACGGTTTATGTTGGCCATCTTCCCCACCGCAGTCTGTGGCTTGCTGACCACCATTCGAGGCACCCCTTGCCCTTACACAGTATACAACAATTAAACGGTATGCGGTGCCGGGAACTTAACCAGGTTGGCTGCAGCTTGGCTGGGCCAGTGAGAGTGGATACCCGGGACGTGGTTAGCCCTTGTCAAGGGAAGGGGGGGGGTATGAGGCTCAGGGAGAGTGCTGACCCCTCCCCCCCTCGCCAACGCGTTTGATTACTGCAGTAACCGTCTCTGGCCGAAGGGGTGCGCTGCGGCATTGAGCCGCACAGGGTTGTATCTCTGGTGCCGCTTTTCCCCGTCTTGATTCGGCATGATGGGCATCGCGCTAGCGTTGTGGGCTTGTGGAGAACCGGAAAATGCGCCGATGGGGGTTGCCTGCCGGAGAGCTTTGGCCGTGGGGAGCGGGACGAAACAACGGTTTTTTTCGGAGTTGGGAGGATGGTGAAGGGCCTAGACTCGTCGGATGCTTTCGAAATCCGAGAATGTTGATATCCGAGGAGATGACTGTGGACTAAGTTCAAGATGTTCGTCTGAGAGGAGAAGCATGGATCCAGACTCCCAACTTGAGGGGGAATGAGGACGATCCAAGGCTGTTGTTGGAAGCTGCTTCATTGTCCAAGTTTGCCCCCGGCAACACTTCCATCTGGAAGACATGGGCATGAAAAGGAGGGTACGAAGTACTCCGTACCGTTCCCAGTCCGACCTTCCGTGATTGATCCAAGATCTGCTTCCTGAGGTCCAGCCTCCTCGGGCCTGCAGCAAGCTCAGGCCAACTCCCGTATCACTCGACACGGCCTCCACGGCCTGCTCGTCTGAGGCACACCCAACTAATAGTTACTATACCCTTTTCGATGTCGGGTAAGGCTGTGTGTTCTCAGAGAGGGTTCATCTTAGGCGTAACCCCCATGTTGGTGTGGAGATGAGTATGGTAGAGTGCTACTGTACGTTGTAAGCAAGCGGCCCTTGGAGTCGCCAAATCCATCTCCAAGCCGGCGAGCTAGGACTCGGGAGTGGGGGTTTAGCCTGCGGCAGTGGACCGTGGGCTGGAGAGGTGGTTGCATTGCAGCGACGGTCGCGCGTGGCCTGCTTAGCCGATCGGCTCGATCGGTTGGCTCTGGGGGCCCCTCTATCGACCAACTCGGCCGGGTGTGGCAAGTGCCCATGTCCTTTGGACACAGATTAGGAAGAGCCAGAGCAAGGGCATGCCGGGCGGTTTTCCCTCCGCGGCATCGTGGGGTTGGTGGCCTGCATGTCAACAGGCTACAGAGGCGGGCTGTTCCTTGCCCACTCCCCGGCCAGGTAAGCCGCACTCGCCAGCCTGCGTTGAGAGACTCGGCGAGATTGGCAGCACGGCTGGCAATGCGGGTCGTTGGCTTTGAAGCTGCAGGTACGACGCGGGAGGAAAAGCTAGGAGGCTGCGAATACCACCGGGTTCTGCACGCGATGCCCCCGGCCGGCACGGGCGGCGACGGCGACAGCGACGCGGCCGGCAGCTTCAGGGACTGCGCGGGATGTTAGCAGTCCATAGCTGGAATACCTTACTCCTCCGTATAGTACATATCAGGATAGATAGGGGTCAAGGGCTCATGCCCGGGGGCGGCAGCGGACGCAACGGTGCAAGTGCCAGAGCAGGCTGGGAAATAAGAAGCGCGTGAGGGCGGGACGACGTGAACGGACACGAGAAACGCGGTTGGATGGATGCTGATGAGCAGCGCGGAAACCCCAGAAACCCTCCGATCGGGAGTCGTCGAGCGTGCAACAACGGGCTGAGCTACAGTGTACTTAGTATGGGAAAGCCTCGGTGGCCTGCCTGCAGCGAGCTTCATTAGGACCTGCAGAAAACCTGGCATCTTGCAGAAAACATGGCCTGATGAGCCTGACCAGACTCGGGGCTACTCCGGGCTGAACTTGGCTAGCATATGGTCCGTACATACACATTACCACCATGTTTGTGCGGGTTCGGTACAGATGAATTGTTGTGTTGTGGTTCCGATCGAAATGGTGGAGATGGTGGAGTTGGTGGAGAGAGAGACAGATGCCTGCTCTGGGCAGTGGAGACGCGGAAATGGTGGAGACGGAGTGGGTGAGCGGAGCCCGGCCGATGGAAGGCTGTCCTCGGACAGTACAACGGGGCCCCGCCGGACACTGTGTCGCCCCAGCGGGCTGGGGTGCTGCCGCGGTGCTAACTAGTGGAGCCTGCCTTCTGTGGGCAGAGCTCAGCGCTTCAGCGTCGCACTGGCTGCCCGCCCCGGTCTCGTGTCAGACGATGGCAAGAGCCGCGCCCTCGCGATGGCTGCCATGTTTTGATCTGCGATTGCGATGCCGCCGGCCCAGTTTCGGGTCGGGGCGTGTTCCTCGGCCCCGCTCCGAGGAACACCGGCTCCACCATCCAGGACCGCCGAGTCTGACGGCGCGGGCTCCTGGTCAGTAGTAGCGCTGTGTAGGATTTAGGAACTTGCGGATCATTGGAGCCTCCTCTGGCTCTCCTTAGTCATACTGTGTAGTAGCGTCAAGTTGCCAACGCTCTAGTCAGCGATGACACAATTGCTGGCGATAACCTTACCTGGCAGAGGCGTGGAGGGAAAAAGCTTGCATAGTCTGGCGGGCAGCGGGCCCGCTGTTCCTATTGTTGGCTCGCCGCTAATTAGCCAGTGGCCCCAGACGGCGGCGGACCCCCGCAGCGATATCCTGGCCCCGGAAGGCACGGCCGGGTACTGTGGCAGCTCGCTGAGCTCTCTCCCGGGTTGCACCCTCGACAGTCCTGTCGGACAATTGCGGCAGGCGGGAACTTTCCTGCCTGCTGGGAGTGCTTGCACTGCGGCTAGACCCCGCACCGAGATCTGAATCGGGGCTCGCTAGAAACTCGGCATCAATCCTCCACCGACACCAAATATTCCGTCCGTGCGCGTCCACACCTGCGGCACCGAGTGCCGTCGTCGACTGCTGCGGCCAAGGAAACACTTGCAAGCGCGGTCCGAGTCCCTCGTTGACCCCTGCAGAGAGAGCCGACGATGGGCTGATGGGCTGATGGGCTTTGCCGGCCCTGTATTCTGTATCCTGCGATCCTGCACAGAAAGCGGCCCTTAAACCGCGAGCTGCACGGCTTGAGCAAACCGGGAGAGTTCATTCAGCGGCTCGTAATGGCTGCCACAGTGCGTCTGCCAGGTCCTATATCGGCCGTGGCCAGATGCTACCTCTCTACATACAGGATATGAGGAATTGCGGGTGTACGGTGTCAACCAAATTGCCCGGCATTCAGAATCCAGTCCATCCCAACCTCGGCCGGGCGAACAACCTTGGCCGATGCAGCTGCGGTGTACAAGGTCTGCTTCGATCCTCGATCTGCCGGCCGTCGATCTCCGATCCTCGATCAACGCCGGCACGGCACCATGGCATGGAGGCCGGCGCGTTGGAGGCAGGGTGCTTGCTGGCTGTCTGAGTTCGACGGCGATGCCGGCTGCGTGGTTGCTGTTTTTGTCCACGCCGAATGCTGGATGCTGGCTGGTTCGATGTCGGATGCTGCTGACCCAAGAAGCCAAGAGCCCGAGAGCAGCCCAACCCTATCATAGCCAGTCCCAGCCGAGCACCTGGTGCTGCACCCTGCTGCGCCCCGACGTGCTAGCCCCGAGTCGGCTAGCCCCGTTTCTCTGCTCTTTGCAACCACCACCGGCTTCTGGGGGCCGCTCACAGATCCAAGCAGCATGACGATGCCTAAGCCGGAGCGGAGCAGACGGTGCAAGTTCCTCGCGTCTCCACCCGCCGAGGGACGCTGGTGCAGGCTTGGCCGCGACAGCGGGACGCCGGCCTTCCTCCTTCGCCATGTGCAGCGCTGAAACATCTACTAATTATGTATGCACCTCCATCGCGCGCTGTGTAAGCGAGCATCATTGCTGGCGTGATGCGGCAGATCCACCGTCGCTGGCAATCAGCCGTTGGCAATCCCGCTAGTCGACGGGGCCCGGTAAGAAGGTTGTTTGGTCTGTCTGTACATCTGTACTTCTGTACTCGGGGTCAGCTAGCGTCTGATGATGCTAAGACCACGCCACCTCGACTCGCCCCCCCCCACCCTTCCCATCCACCCAAAGTTAACGTCACATTGGACGGCTCTCTCAGCTCGCCGCGGGATTCCCTGTGGAAAGATGGCTGGCTGGCTGGCTGCACTGTCTGCGCGACGCAGCGGGCCGATGGCATTGGCCAGCGCCCATGTAAGCTGGTCCTTTCTTGTGGACATCAGGACGGGATGGGACAGCATCTGCATGAACTGCCCTACCCTGGCATCGCAGAGGCCGCAGAGGCCGCAGAGGGCGCAGAGCACCGAAGAGCACACGCACACGGTACGGACCCGTCTGCTAGGGCGGCTTCCACTGCGCGGCGATATGGCGAGATCCTGCATCCGCCCCCGTCCACTGAGGGGCCCAGCCGTGGCCGGACAAGCCGTTGTGACAAGGTGACGATGTGCTTCCAAAAAAAAAAAAAAACATGGAATGTCGAGATACTTGCAATCTGCAGTATTGAGAGTCCAACACCCTTGTCCCCCGTCGCAAGGGTACGAAGTACTGTAGTACCTGTCGAGAGCTTCCTTACCTACCTCCCGTCTCTCTGGGGCTTTGTTGTGGTTGCCCGTGACCTGCCTGGTTCGCCGTCCGAACTGTGCCACTCCGTCTGGCCTTCTTTATTCTCCGCTGGCTTCGGCAGCCCAAGCCCCCCTTCGCGGCTGACAGGGCGCTCGCCGTCGTCCCAATAGCGGTGGCACTCGGGAACGAACCTCGCCGGCGGTCCAGGCACTCCAGACGGCGCCAACATGCTGTCTGTCTGATGTTGTACCTCCTGTGTAGTGTGTGGTGCAGCAACCGCAAATGCGAAAAAAAAGAAAATAAAAATGCGGAATGCAAAATGCCGATGCGGAAACCGCACGTCGCTCGACGCTTGGCCGCCGCCTTAATTCGTCCGGCACTCTAACCCGATGGGGCCTAGGATGGGGTCCCTTCGCAGTGGGGCGCCAACACATGGTGGTCAACCGTCAACATGGGGGGGGGGGGCTTGGCTGGCCAGCTTGTCCCAATCGGGCAAAATGACCTTGGTGCGCCCATGGCCCGGTGGGCAACCACTCAGCGAGGGCGCTGGGGCAAGGCCGCTATTAAAAGCAGTGCTGCCCCGACAATGCCCATCTCTCCTCTTTTCGATCCCGCAGATACATAACATCGCCAGACCTGATCGGCCCCGCCGCTGACCTCAACCGCCCACACTCGCTTTTAAGCAACTCCCCCCCCCCAAGGAAGTCCTCGTCGACTCCTGTCATTCGCTTGTTTTTTTTTTGTCTGGAGAGATCTCGATCCGAAAACCCACAAAACCCGCCCTCCGCCCTCCCGCTACTCCCGACAACCCCTGCCCCCCCCCGCCCACCGCCTCTCAAAAGTCATGAACTCATAAACACCATCCACAACCCCCTCTCCAGCTCCAACCGCCCCCCAAGGAACATCGCAGATGCCTGTCTGCCAGGCCTAGCCTAGCCCGCTCGCTACGACCCCACACTCTCGCTCAGCCCAACCAACCACTCCCGTGTCCTCCCTCGGCCGCCACCACAGTTATCCACCGTCGCTACTGCACCTCTCTACCTCCCTAGGTCCTCTCCTGTGAAGGAAGGGAAACGGACCGGCCCTCCTGAGAGGAACACCGCACCACGTTGAGACGCATGCACTCAGGATAAATCAACAGCTCTCGAACCGACACCTCCCCCTCTCGACCCTCCATCAAGTTCTCTCCAGACCCTCTTCGCACCACCCACCACCTCGGAGAGAGAGACGACCTCGCACGCCTCTCGCCTCTCCAAAAACCCCACGTTCGCTACCCTCAGGGCACGCCGTGCGTTAACCTCATGTGAGAATCACTCCTCTCGTCAGCCAGACGCTGCAAGTCAGCCGCTTACCATGTTGCAGTTCTTTTGTCAATCTATCTATTTTATTATCCATCTATCCATTTGTAATCATGGCCGGTCCCGGAGGCGGTCCCCCTCGACGCAGGTAAGCTTTCAGTCCCACGACTTCGGCTTTCCCTCTGGTTCCCTTTGCTAACTCATCCTCCCAGCCACACCAAGTCCCGCAAGGGATGCGACACCTGGTATGTTTACACCGCAGTAGCTGAGCCTCGGTTATCGAGCTCTCCCGTACGGCACCGTGTTCTAACAACGCCTCACAGCAAGCGCCGTCATATCAGGTGTGACGAGAACTTCCCCCAGTGGTATGAAGACACACCCAGACAAGTGCCAAAGCTCCGTCAAGACTGACCTCGCTCGCAGCCGCAACTGCACCAAGCACAAGATCCGCTGCCCGTACAACGATGTTCCCGTTCCCGAGGACAGGGCTGGCTCGCCCGACAAGCCCGACCTCATGTGGACGCCGGAAATCGAGGCAACCATCGACCAGTGGCGCCGGACTGGCATGTTCCCGTTCCCCAGCCTGGGTGTCTACCCTGCGCCTGCGCCTCAGCTCCTCTCGGTCGAGGACCTGAGGTTGATCCATCACGTCGCTGCCATCAGCCAGCAGATGCAGGAGCTCGACGCCAATGACTTCACGCTCTGGACCCGGCAGATCCCAACGTGAGACACCAAAAAACCTGCATGTCGTACAGAAGAATACTAACAAAACCCTTCCAGAATCATCCGGATCGGCGCGACCCACCCTTATGTCTTGCATGCTCTGCTGTCGTTCTCTGCCATGCATCTCGCATACCTGACTGGCTGCCCGGCCGTCGGGAACATGGCCTACGAGCACCGCGGCATCGCCTTGAAGGGGCTTCAGGAAGCCATCGACACCTTCTCGCGGGAGACTTCTGACGCTATCCTCGCCGCTTCGCTTGTGCTCTCGTGGCAAGCCACAGATTGGTGAGCAATACAATGCAATCATCCGCGCTCCACCGACGAGACTAACCTGGCTGCAGGCGGAGCTGGACCCAACTCATGCAGGGAACCTCATCTGTAAGTCGTGTTGTCGGGTGAACACAGTCGCGGGAACGCAAGCTAATCACAATCACAAACAACAGGTCATCGACGCCATGGACCCCTGGAAGCACGAGTCCCAGTTTGGTGACTTCATTGCCGAGAGCAGCACCTTTCCCACGGCTCCGCCCTCGCCCACGCCGGATCACCAGCCCAGCCAGCCTCGCGACGATGATTTGGAAGCTTTCCAGCGCGCCCTGCAGCAGCTCCAGAAGCTCGAGTCGTTCCTCAAGAAGAACCGCGAGGATACCAAGCCCGTTGCGCAGCTCATCACCTTCATGAAGGGCTCGCGCAAGGTCACGTCGTCCCTGTCGGTGGCCCAGCAGTTTGACCGGCTGAAGCCGCTGCGAACCTGGCTCTTTTGGCTGCCCGTCACCTACCTGCAGCGGAACGGTGCATCGCCCAGCGCCCTGGTGGTGATTGCTCACTACTACAAGGCTGCCCTGCTGATGGAACGTCTCTTCCCCGAGATTGGCGCCGCCTACTTTGGAAGCATGACCATCGGCCCCGTCGAGGAGATTGCTCGCCGCCTGTATGCCATGCACAACTCGGGCCGCCTCGAGGGTGACCTCCAGACGCCGCTCAGCCTGATGGAGTTCCCCATTGAGACGGTCAACGAGTTCCGCTCGCGAATGGGATGGGTCCAGCCCGTGCGCACGCCCTCGTTCCCTCAGTTCGACCAGCCCAACTTCTACATGAGCGAGGGCTCGCCCCTGATGCTGTCGGCCAACCCGTCTTCCGAATACCTGCCGACGAATTCGTCGTCCGAGTATCTGCCTTACGGAGACAACGTGCCCTTCAGCTACAGCACCGAGGACCTGTCCGTCATCCCCGAGTCCGGCCCGAACAGCGCCATCAGCCCGCTGCAGCTCTCGTCGTCGTACGTCAACCCGCACTACTTGAACATTCCCAGCCCGTCGTACGGCGGCGGGTACAGCCCCACCTCGAGCACCTACGGCGACTACAGCGACACGTCTCCCATGCCCTACAGCGACTCGGAAGACAACGGCCCATACGGCGTCGGCTACGCGGCCCCTTCTCCAATGCTTGGCGGTGCCAGCAATTATGGCGTCGGGTTCGTTCCTCCAATTCAGACTGTATGGACCTGATCCCGGGTTGCACCAGGGCGGCTATCCGCCTTGCGCACGAGCAAACATCATTAACCATGACGACCAGGCCTTCCTATCTGGGCACCGCCCCGGACTACCCACCCCGCGAGGACCTCTTCTCATGGCTGCCCGCTCAGCCCCCGACCTTCGCGCCTTCGCGCTTCTCGAACCCCGAGCAATCCTTGCACGTGGTTCGTGAGTCTCCCAAGTTCCCGCTCGTCGCTGTGGCGGCCCGGGAGGAGTGCACCTTGACTCCAGACTCTGTCCTGTCCGCCACGCCACGCCCACAGGACAGGAGACCCAAGAACGAATAGCGAACACCTGCCTCTTCCGCCTCCGATCATCGCACTGAACGGCCTTTTTCGTTTCCATTTCCTTTTTTTGGTTTGGCCAAGCACCTGGGCTGCTGGCCGCTTTCGACACCTCAACACAGACGCAATTGCACACTACCCTCCTTCGATCACACACCCTGCCTCGGCAGCAGCAACTCCACGGCATCATTTTACGTGTTACGCTCCTTTACGACTGCGACGGGCTTCGCCCTAATCACCTAGTGTTTTCTCTTGCATTTATTGCAACGACGCTCCTTTGTCTCTATGACGCCAAACAAGATACCCACTTACGACGCTCCTTTTGTTGTACCGGCTGGTCCACTCGAAACAAACTTTTAGACTTTCCTTTTGCATTTTGCGACGGACCGCAATGGGTACCGAGTTTTACCCCCCACGAACTGGATAGACACTCCTTTGACGACACACATCCCACACGGGATACACGCTCCTTTTACGACACCACTGTACCATGATGCATGGCATTTCATCGGCATAGAATTTCGCTCCTTACGACCCTGATCATCGGATGATCACGATACCCCAACTGCATAGCGACTGTTGTTTTGGTTTGGCTATTTGTTTTACTGTTTTTTTTTT
>OUNM011166113.1_pt1 | contig 32249 bp, 23 predicted proteins | sample 1769961 | NCBI WGS metagenome assembly OUNM01 (sample SAMEA3914820, study PRJEB12502) | metagenome | biome: forest; material: soil | place: USA | collected 2012-03-12 | depth 0.3 m | reverse complement strand
ATGCAGGTACTGGCTGCCGTATGTCGCCTCCACCACTTTCGCCGCCTTCGAAAGCGCCCCAGCGGCATCTCCGGCGACTTCCGCATCTTCGCCCACGCCCTTTTCGGTGGCCAGCCTTTGGGCGAAAGCCTCGGTCGAGAAATCGGCTGGCATGTAGCGAACATCGGTGTCTTTGCCCGGGTCATGCCAATCTACGCGCAGCGCTTCGGCTGCGCGCTTGGCATGCCACCACCGTTCGGCAAGGACAGCCACGGCGCCGTCCAGGGCGTGGACCGATTGGACGCCGCGCATGGCGCGCACTTCGTCCTCGTTCTGGATCGCCGCGACGGTCAGCCCCAGACGCGGCGCATGCTGAACGGCGCCGTGCAGCATGCCGTCAACCTTGCTGTCGATCGCGTAGAGCGCCTTGCCGGTCGACTTGTCATGCATGTCGAGGCGAGCAACGGGTTTGCCGATCCAGCGAAATTGCGCGGGATCCTTGAGTTTCAGCAGCGCCGCATCGGGAACCTGAAGATCGCGGGCCGTTGCCGCGAGTTCGCCGTATGTCAGCGATCGTGCCGATGCAGCGTGAACGACGCGGCCCGGTTCGGTGGTAAGCGTGGCGGCATCAACGCCCAGCCGGTGCGCGGCTGCCTGCAGCAGCATCGCACGCGCCGCCGCGCCCAGATGGCGCATCGTATCGTAGCTCATGCGCACGGACATGCTGCCCCCGGTGATGCGCATGCCGCCTTCCATCACCTGGAATACTTTGCCGGCCGGCGCCGCCTCGACGACGAAAGCGGATGGCGCCATGTCCATTTCCTCGCCCACGATCTGGGCCATGGCCGTGAACACGCCCTGTCCGCCTTCCATGAAGGGGCTGAGGAAGCGCACGGTGTTGTCGGGCCGGATTTCGATAAATGCGGGGACGCGTGGCGGAGGCGATCCGGTGGCGGCGGCGCGTGCCGGGCGAAGCGGCATTCCGAAACCCAGCACGCAAGCGCCCGCAGCAACGCCGGCCGATCCCAGCAGGAAGCGGCGGCGGGAGATGTTGACGGGTTCGCCGTCTGGAAAGCGATCTTCGGCGGGAAAGCGATCTTCGGTGGGGCTGTCGATCATCGTGGCCATCACGCGTTGTCCTGCCCTTCGCTGGCCACATCGGCCGCGTGCTTTTTCTTGCGTGAGACCAGCAGGGCCGATCCGGCTGCGACCGCCGCACCCGCGCCGACAACTGCGGCTATCGTGACGGTGGAGCTACCCTCGTCCTCCCGATCCGCTTCGGGCGGTGCGGCAGCGGTGCCGGACAGCCCGGCCAAATCCGCCAGTGCTGCATGGATCGCGTTGTAAGTGCCGCAACGGCAAAGGTTGACCATCGAAGCGCGCACTTCGTCTTCGCTGGGATGCGCCTTTTCCTTGAGCAGAGCAGTCGCCGCGATCACTTGGCCGGATTGGCAGTAACCGCATTGCGGCACCTGGTGCTTCACCCAGGCCTCTACCACCCGCCGTCCGACCGCATCCTTCTCCACCGCCTCGATTGTGGTCACGGTGCGGCTGCCCACGCTTTCCACCGGCGTCACGCACGATCGCGTCACCACGCCGTCGATCAGGACCGAACAGGCGCCGCATTGCGCCAGCCCGCAACCGTACTTCGTGCCGGTCATTCCCAGTTCGTCACGCAGCACCCAGAGGAGCGGCATGTCGGGTTCGGCATCAACTTCGTGGACCTGGCCGTTCACCTGAAGCTGCATCGTTCACCTGCGCATTGGGCCGTCGCCAGACTGCGACGCGGCCCCGGAAGGCAGAGGATACAATGTCTTCGTCCGCTACGCGAGGCTGCACCGTTCAATGCAATGCTGAATTGCGTTCATTAAAGCCGGTGTTTTCAGCAAAGCGTGCGCCGGCGCGAGCGGGTTTAACGCAGCGGCGTCGGCAGACGCAGGCGATAGACAAGGACTCGGTTCTCGTTGTCGATTTCGGAATCGCAAGGCTGGCCGGACATGCGGCATTTCCGCGCGACGAAATCGTTGTCGTTGCCGACGAACAGGAAGTAGTCGGACGGATGCTCCGGATCGAGTACGGGGACGAGGTCCATCGCTTCCCATTTTTCGGAAATCTGCCCGGTGCCGGGCTCTACGGTAAGGCCGAAGTGCCCGAGTTGGGCCGGGTTGAGCATGTTTATCAGTTCGATCCGTTCGGCCGGAACGATCTGAGGCTTCAACATTGTGTTGTCTGGACTTTGCAGTATCGAAGCCGTTCCGGTCTCATATTCGGTGCCGGCAAGATTGGTCGCGCCCGCGATGTCGACCAGTAGAACGCTCTTGTAGACAATCGGCGCAGATCCATCCGCGCCCCGCCCAGCGCCATCGCGGGCGAGCATCAGGAACCGATGGTTGTCGATCGCGCGGATCTCGCTTTGTGCGGCGGTGCGATTGGGTGCTTGGCCGTTGCCTGCGTCGTTGTAGGCCGGCAATTGCATCACATAGTGCGCAGATGGCTGCATCGGTGTCGGAGTGCGGCTTACGTCATAGGCCAGCACGCGTGTGTCCGTGCGACCGGCGGCGTTGCCGGTGGCGCTGTCCTGCATCAAGGCGCTTTGGAGCGCCACGAACAAGGTGCGGCCATCGGGGGAAAGTGACATCCCTTCCGGTCCCTGATTGTTACGGCGCCCGGTATCCGGCGCTTTCAGCGATCCGAAGTAGGGTTGCCCCTTTCGGCGGGGCACGATGGCAGCGGGCGGTTGGATCACACCGCGCAGTCGGCCGTGTGGGTCGAAATAGTAGACGTTGGCGGTATATTCGTCGCCAACATAAAAGCTGCCGTCGCGTGTGAATTGTAGCGATTCAGCGTCGAACGACACTTTCCCTTGGCCGGTGCCGCGTGCCGGTGCGGGCAGAAGGATGCCTCGCTCCGTCAGCGTGCCGCCATCGGGATCCGCGCCGGTAAACGGCTTCCCGCGGAAATCGCGCAGTTCGATGCCGCCGTCGGGAACGATTTCGACCCGACCGTCCTTCGGCGTGAAACGCACGCGAAAACGTTCCAATCGCGCGGGGTAATCGAAGAAGAGATTGGCGGCGGGATCGTTGCGGCCACGATCGGGCAGTGTCCAGAGCACGCCTTCGTAGCGGTCCCCCACGCGCTTCCAGCTGCCCGGTGCGATCTGCAAGGAAGAGAAGGAACCCAGCGTATCGCCGAGAAAATCGATGGCGCTTGCCGAGACCTGGCCGGCGCCGACCAGGCCCAGGTTGGTATAGGCCCGACCGCGTAGTGACACGCTGCGCGCGCCGGTATTCTGATCGAGATGGGGGCGTGTGATGGGCTCCTCCCCGCTGGCGAAAGCGGGGAGGGCCATGAACAGGCAGCCAAGGGTCAGCGCGACCCGTGCAGTCTTAGAACGCAACGCTGAGCGTGCCGAAGAACTGGCGCGGTGCCGAAGAGTGGAACACAACGATGGTGCCGGCGGCGTCATCCGGCGCGAACACGCTGTTGTCGAGGTTCGACGCATAGCGCTTGTTGGTCAGGTTGGTGACGTTCAGCGCCAGCTTCGCGCCCTTCACGGCACCGATAGAACCGAAGTCATAAGTCAGACCCATATCGAACGTGGTGTAGCCGCCGAAGCTCTGATCATTGGTATAGGTGTAGTAACGGCGGCCCGTATACTTGCCCTGCACCATGGCGGAGACTGCGCCCTGCGTCAGCGTCAGCACGCTGGCCAGCATTTCCTTGGGCGTGTCCACCTGCTGCTTGCCTGCCGTCGCCTTGACGACGCACGTGGTGGTGCACCAGTTCAGATCGTTGTCGTAAGTCGACTTGTTGTACGATGCGGAGTTGTACCAGCTAAGCCACGGTGCAGGCTTCCACAGGATGCCCAGTTCCGCGCCCCGGCTGGTGACGCTGCCGGCGTTGTGGAACGAGTTGCCGCAGCCGGGATTCTGCTGCTGGTTGGTCGGGCAGGGGTTGTACTGGAGCAGACGATTGTCGAACTTCACCCAGTAGCCGCTCAGTGCAACCTGAAGCGGGCCGCTGACATAGCGGTAGCCACCTTCCACGCTCTTGGAGGTTTCCGGCTTCAGCGTCTTGCCCTGCGCATCCCACACGGTCTGCGTTACCGACTGCGGGCCAAGCTTGAAGCCGCCCTGGTACATGGCCATGTTTTCGGCATAGCTGGCGAAGAGTTCGTGGCGGGGCGCGATCTGCCAATGCACCCCCACTTCCGGCAGGAAGTAGTCCTTGGCGGTCAGCGAGCCGTTGGCGAACTGGGTGGATGCCGGCGGCGCAGCCTTGGCGATGCCATCCTGCGCTTCCGCGTCCGAACGCGAATAGGTGCCCTTGAAGCCGAAATCGACGGTCAGCGCGTCATCCAGCAGCTTCACCGTGTCCTGCACGTAGAACTGGCGCGTTTTCCACTTGGTTTCCTGCACCCACTGGGCCGTATCCGGCTGGCCCTTCAGGAACTGGCCGATGTCGAACGGACCGGTGACATTAGCCCAGATGTAACGTGCGGCGCTGCTCTTGTTCTCTTCGAACCAGAAGCCGGCCTGGAGCTGGTTGAAGCCCAGTTCCCAGCTCAGGCTGCCCAGCGCGCCGGTGCGGTTGATGGTGTAGCGGGTGTCACGGATTTGCACCGGCACGTCATCGGCCGTGGTCGCTGTGCCCTGCTTGGACCAGCCGACGATCCAGTTGTTGCCCGCACCCTTGTCGGCATGGTGATAGACCTGTGCGTGCGCGGTCAGCGTCTTGGTGATGTCGAAATCGCCGGCAACGTAGAAGAGTTCGTCGTTGCGCAGAATCTGGCCGTTAGTGAAGGTAACGTCCGAATTCTTCTGCGGCTTGGGCGCGGCCACGCACTTGGTCGGCGCAGTCGGCCCGGTTACCGAGCAATAGGCGACATCGACGTAGGAATCCCAGTCCGGCGCATAGCCGCCCCAATCCCAGCCCAGGCGGCCCTGCATGTCCTTCGACAGATAGGCATCGTCCGCCTGGTTGGTGCGCGAAATATCGGCGAAGGCGGTGATCTTGCCGCCGGTGAATTCGTACTGCGCCTTGCCGTTGAACTGCTTGCCGGTGGAGCGGTTGTAATCGCGCTGGTGTACGAACAGGTCCTGCTCGCTGTACTGACCGGAAAGATAGGCAGAGAAGCCACCATGCTCGCCGGTATCCAGACGCACATAGGTGCGCAGGGTATCCTGGCTGCCGAAGGTCTGGCTGGCAGCAACGCCCAGATCCTTGTGCGGATCGCTGCTGGTGTAGATCAGCGCGCCGCCAAGGTTGCTGGTCGATGCGATGCCAAGCCCGGCAATGCCGGTCGCCAGATCGGCGCGGCCGAGGTTTTCGGAAATCAGCGCACGGCTGATCGAAAGGCCGTTGTAGTTGTTGTAGGCGCCGTCGCCCAGCGGCATACCGTCGAGCGTGTAGCCGAGGTGCGTGGTGCTGAAGCCGCGTACCTGAAGCGAGAGCGACTGTTCGTTGACGCCCAGCGCGTCGATCGACTGCGCGCTCACGCCCGGAAGGAAGTTGAGCGCCTTCTGCACGCTGGTGCCCGGGGGCAGAACTTCAAGGTTCGACGGCAGCAGGGTGGAGACCGAACGGGTCTGGCCGCTGCCGATAACGACGATATCCTGGGTGCCGCTGGCATCCGTTTCGGCTGGCGCGGTTTCTTGCGCGTTGGCCTGCGCGGAAACCGCAAAGCTGGCGACGGCCGCTAGCGCGACAACGGATTTTTGTAGCATTTTTGCCCCCTGTAACGAGAAGCGCCGCAGAGACTTAAGTCCGCGGCGCCGGCTCTATTTCTTGGGCGCGCCTATTCCACGCGTTAATGACGCTTTCGCTACAATCAGGAAACATAACGGAAAAAGTCGCAATTTGACCGAACTGAAGGTCAGGGAGAGATCCCGCCGACCTGAACTATGCACGTACTGCACGCGGTTCTGTTGCGGTCCTTGCCCATGCGTTGCGAAGCCCGGACGGTTAGCCGGCGAACGGGGCCTGGCGATCTTTCCCGACTTGCTGCGGCATTCGCAGATTGTTTGTGGCGGCATACGCGCAATACAATGATGCGATTGACTCGCAATATCTATACCGACATATCCGCCCCGGAAGATTCAGGGGGTTTCATGACACGATTTTCGGTTTTCCTTTCTGGCGTTGCCATGGCGGCGCTGTCGGTATCCGCTCAGGCGCAGGATAAATCGCCGGTCGACGAGCACGCGCCGGCACCCGGCGACATCATCGTCACCGGCGAAAAGTCCACGCGAACGCTTCAGGAAACACCCACCAGCATCGCGGTGACCACGTCCGAGAAGATTGAACGCGAAACGCTGATCTCCATCCAGGACGTTTACAACCGCACCGCGAACTTGTCCGAAACGTACGGTTCTTCAGGCTTCACCATTCGCGGCGTCAGCAATTCCGGTGTCGGAGCGGGCGGCCAGGCGGATGCGGCAAGCGTCTATGTCGATGGCGCGCCGATCCCGAAATGGGCGCTCTATGGCGGGCCGACCGACATGTGGGACGTGCAGCAGGTTGAAGTTTTGCGCGGGCCGCAGTCCACCATCCAGGGGCTGAACGCGCTGGCGGGCGGCGTGGTCATCACCACCAAGGATCCTTCGCTCGACCGCTGGACGGGCGACGCGCGCGTGCTGTGGACCGAGCATGACGATCGCACGTTTTCCGCCGCGATCGGCGGCCCGATCATCGCGGACGAATTGGGCATCCGCCTGTCCGCCGAACGCCGCGCCGATCGGGGATTGATCCACAACGTAACCCGTGGCGGTTACGATGACGAGCTCAAGTCCCTGAATTTGCGTGGCAAGATCAAGTGGACGCCCACCGCGCTTCCGGGGCTGGAGGCGATCGCCAGCTATAACCGCGTGCGGCGCGATGGCGGTTATCTCTATGAATATGCGCGAACCGATGTGCCCGATTACTACGATCATCGCATTTCGACCGGCGACCAGCCCAGTCGCGGCAAGATCGATAGCGACATTGCCGTGTTCAAGCTGAGTTACCCGCTGGCAGACCAGCTCAAGCTATCCAGCGTGACTTCGTGGAACCGTTCGAAAGTCCATTCGCAAGTCGACACGGATGGTACGCCCGAAGACATTCAGGCCATCGACAACCGCTACCTCTACAAGACGCTGACCCAGGAACTGCGGCTCAATTACGACAGCGATCGGCTGAGCGGCCTGTTGGGCGCCTGGTATTATCGCCGCACCGGCCAGATCGAGCAGAACAGCCGCGTGAACATCGCCACACCGACGTCGACGATTGCGGCGCTTTTGCGATCAAACGGCGCCACCGCCGCGCAGGCGCAATTCATTTCCGCCGCCTATGCCACGCAGCTTCCGGTGATTCCGGTGCTTTACAACGCCGAACAGCCCGAAAAGGTGGAGACGATGGCGCTGTTCGGCGATGCGCGGTTCAAGCTGACCGACCGGCTGACTGTGATCGGCGGCTTCCGTTTCGATCATGAGCGCAACCGATACGCGGCCGAGACCGTGGCGACCTTCAACGGTACATTACCGAACGTGAACTTCCTGGGCACCGCCTATGCGCCGATCATCGGACTGATCAATCAGGGCGTGCTAGGTTTGGTGGACGATGCGTCATCCCCGCTGGCCTCCAACAGCCGCACCTTCAATGCCTTTCTGCCCAAGATGGGCGTGAGCATGGATTGGACGCCGGACCTGACGACCGCCTTCACCGTTCAGCGGGCTTACCGCTCCGGAGGGTCGAGCCAGAACCCGGCGCGGGCCGAACTGGTGCCCTACGATCCCGAATATAGCTGGAACTATGAGGCTTCGCTGCGTTCCAAGTGGCTGGACGGCCGGTTGGTCGTCAACGCCAATGTGTTTTACATGAAATGGCGGGATCAGCAGGTTACCGCCTACTTCGGGCTCAATGCCTATGACTACAACACGGTCAACGCGGCGGGATCGCACCTCTACGGATTTGAGTTGGAGGCCAACGCCAATATCGCGCCGGGTATCGACCTTTACGCTTCCGTCGGCCATGTGCGGACTAAGTTCGACGAATTCGATCTGCCCACCGGCGCCACCAGCACGTTGAACCTGGAAGGCACGCAGTTCCCCTATGCCCCGCGTTGGACGCTGGCAGGCGGTGTGAATGCGAACTTCGGCGGCGGCTTCACCGCCAACCTCAATGCCAACTATCGCACCTCGGTCTTCACCGGCGTTGGCCAGGACCAGGAGCAGTACAAGGTTTCCGCCCGTACCGTAGTGAACGGTAAGCTGGGTTATGAGACGGAGAACTGGCAGGTCTTCCTCTTCGTGCGCAACCTCTTCAACGAGAAGTACAAGCAGTACGAATATGCCGCGATCCATCAGGCGATCCTGGGCGATCCGCAGACGTTCGGCATCGGCGCGGGCGTGCATTGGTGATGGCGCCTGGGGAGATCATCGCGGGGGAAATCGCCGTAGACGCGATGTTCTGGGCGAGCCTGCCGCTGCTGGCGGGCGGAGCGCTTGGCGCGTTGCTGCTGCGCAGATCGTGGTTGCGGCGCGATGGAGCGGCACCTGCGCTTGTCGCCGTCGGCTGGATGGTCCTGCTAGGTCTTATAGTTGCCGCCGCGCTGTTGATCGGTCCGGTCAAGGGCGTGGCGTTGGCTTTGGTGATGGAAGGGATCGGCGCGCTTGTGGTGGTCTGGCAAGGGCGTGTTCGCCGCAAGGCGGGCCGCATCCGGGAAATCGAAGCAGCGCCCGAACCGTTGGAGGAGCCGGGCCGGTTCTGGCGCGGTGTTCTGCGCACGCTGCTGGCCGGGCCGCTCGGGATGACGGCGGCTATGGCCGTGGCCTTCTGCGTTACGGTCTACATGCCCGGTGATCCGCGCACGCGCATCGTCATCGGCGGATTGCTGATGCCGGTGCTTTGGGGGCTCGCCATGACCTGGACGCTGGCGGACCGCCGCCTGCTGCGGGCCACCGCCGTGCTAGTTGGGGCCAGTCTGCTCGGCTTTGGCCTTGCCTTTCTGGGCGGCGCATTGGGAGGGGCCTCATGAGCAATACGCGCAAGAAGCAGTGGCGCTGGCCGATTTCGCCAGAGACGGTGCGTTCGGTGCTGAGCAGCCATTCAGTGCTGGGCCTGGCTTTCGCCGCCATTATCTACCTGGTCTGCCTGACCGGTGCGATCGCGGTTTTCGCGCCCGATCTTCAGCGGCTGGAAATTCCGGGCACGCCGGTCGCCACGCGCCTGTCGGACCAAGCGGCGGCGCGTGCGCTGACCACTGCTGCAAAGCAGTCGCCGGCGGACGTGTCGCTCTATCTGACGATGCCCAGCCCCGCCAAGGAGGGCGCCACGTTGGTCGCCTTCAAGCAGGATTTTGAGCGGAACTGGGCGGTGGCGGAAGATGGCAGCCTGTCATCGCTGGACGCGGTCTGGACCGAATTCCTGATCTACCTCCACATCAGCCTGCACTTGCCGCGCAGTTGGGGCGGCTTCATCGTTGGGCTGACCGGCGTTGCGCTGCTGTCTTCTCTGGTCTCGGGTATTCTTGCCCATCCGCGCGTGGTGCGTGACGCTTTCCATTTGCGCCTTGGCGGATCGCGCCGATTGCAGGAGGCTGACCTGCATAACCGTCTGGGGGTATGGGCGCTGCCCTTTCACTTCACGCTGGCGCTGACCGGGGCTCTGCTGGGATTGAGCACTCTGATCGTCGCGGTGCTTTCGTTGCTGCTTTACCGGGGGGACATGAACAGGGTCTATGCGCTGTTCCTCGATCCGCCGCCGCCGGTTGACGCCCGCGCCGTGCCGATGCCCGATCTTGCCGGGCTGATCGCGCAGGCACGCGCCAGAATGCCCGGCGCGCAGCCCGATAGCGTGATGGTGGAACGTCCCGGCCGTGCGGACATGCGTATTTCCATCCATGGGCGCCAATCCAGACTGTTGGTTCCGCAGGACGAGGTGCAGTTCGACGCCCATGGCAAGACGATCCACGAAGAGCATCCACGCGATCTTGCCGCCGGAACCCGCATCCTTGGCGGCATCGGCCAGATTCATTTCGGCTGGTTCGGCGGATTCCCAGTGCGGCTTGCTTACGGCTTGTTGGGCGTTGCGCTCTGCGTGGTGACGTCCAGTGGCGTTACGATCTGGCTTGCCCGTCGCCGCGACCGGGGGCGCCCTGCGCCGCAGTGGGAGCGGATCTGGGCGGCCGTTTGCTGGGGGCAGCCGGTGGTGTTGGTACTCACCGCGATCCTGGCCTTCTTCCTGCCCAACGCCCCGCTCACCGCTGCGTGGCTGGGGCTGACCGTGGCTGCGATCGCTGCATCGGCCTTGTCGACCGGTTTGCCGGGGCCGCGGCTAGGACGGATCTGGCGCTGGGGCTTGCTCGCGTCTTTTGCAGTGCTGGCCGTGCTGTACCTTGGCCGGGCGCTTCTCTGAGCGATCGTTTGAAAATGCGCTGAAGGCGAATTTTGGCGGCGCCGCCCACTCCCCCACCCGACCACCCATCAAGGATACACTGTTGTGGAAGGTCGGGTGGGGGAGTGGGCCGGTGCCGCCACGAGAATGCCCTTCGAGCATTCTCCAAACAGACTCTGAAACCGATCCCCAGCCCTATCCCGCAAGCCAAATCATATGAAAATACTATGCTGATGGCCTGATTCTCATCTCGAATCTCAACGAGACCATGCCCTAGTTGGGCGGCTGCAGACGATTTCCGTGCCGTATCGGCAACGGGGTCTGCTGGAGCCTTTGAAATGCAGGACATCCTTTGGGTTGGCCTCTTGGCGATCTTGCTGGCGGCGAGCCTTGGCTACGCGGCGCTGTGCGATCGCGCGTGAGGAGCTGGCCATCATGACAATCGATCTCTGGCTGGGTGCGATCACCGCGCTTGGCCTTCTCGTCTATCTGGTCGCCGTGCTCGCGCGGCCGGAACGCTTCTAGGAGGGCCGTCCCCATGACAATCCAGGGATGGCTGCTGATTGCAGCGTTCATTGGTATCCTGCTGGCGCTGGCCAAGCCCGTAGGGCTATGGCTTTTCGCGCTCTACGAAGGGCGGCGTACGCCGCTTCATGCCGTTCTGGGCCCGATAGAGCGCGGCTTCTATCGCCTGTCGGGCATCGATCCGCAGGAAGACCAGTCGTGGCGCCGTTACGCGGTGCACATGCTGATCTTCAACGCGGCGCTGCTTTTGCTGACATATCTGGTGCTGCGCACGCAGATGTGGTTGCCGCTGAACCAGACCGGCCTTGGCGGGCTTGATGCGCATCTGGCGTTCAACACTGCCGTCAGCTTCACCACCAATACGAATTGGCAGAGCTATGCCGGTGAGACGACGATGTCGAACCTCAGCCAGATGCTGGCGCTGACCATTCACAACTTCCTTTCGGCGGCAACCGGCATCGCGCTGGCCTTTGCGCTGTTTCGTGGCTTCGCTCGCAGAAGCGCCACGGGCATCGGTAATTTCTGGGCCGATATGACGCGCGTTACGCTCTACCTGCTTCTGCCGGTCTGCGTGGTCTATGCCTTGTTCCTGATCGCCAGCGGCGTGCCGCAGACTTTGGCCGCATCGGTCGATGTCTCTACGCTGGAAGGCATCAAGCAGACGCTGGCGCTGGGTCCGGTGGCTTCGCAGGAAGCGATCAAGATGCTCGGCACCAATGGCGGCGGGTTCTTCAATGCCAACAGTGCGCATCCGTTCGAAAACCCCACCGGGCTGACGAACCTTGTGCAGATGCTGTCGATCTTCGTGATCGGCGTGGGTTTGACCTATACGTTCGGCAAGGCCGTGGGCAACACCCGGCAGGGCTGGGCGATCCTGGCTGCCATGCTGACTATCTTTCTAGTCGGCGTGACCGTGACGTATTGGCAGGAAGCAGCCGGCAACCCCGTGCTCCACCACCTGGGCGTGGCCGGCGGCAATATGGAGGGCAAGGAAGTCCGCTTCGGCATTGCCGCTTCGGCACTGTTCTCGGTTGTCACCACGGCGGCGAGTTGCGGTGCAGTCAATGCCATGCATGATAGCTTTACGGCATTGGGCGGGCTTGTGCCGCTGTTCAACATGCAGCTTGGCGAAGTCGTGGTCGGCGGTGTCGGCGCCGGCATCTACGGCTTCTTGCTGTTTGCCATCTTGGCCGTCTTCGTGGCGGGCCTGATGGTGGGGCGCACGCCGGAATATGTCGGCAAGAAGATCGAGAGCCGCGAAGTGAAGCTCTCCGTCCTGGCCATTGCGGTGCTGCCGCTCGTCATCCTGGGCTTTACCGCCATCGCATCGGTGTTGCCGGCGGGATTGGCCGGGCCGCTGAACAAGGGGCCGCACGGCTTCTCGGAAATCCTTTACGCCTTCACCAGCGCCGTCGCCAACAACGGGTCCGCCTTTGCGGGACTGACCGCCAACACGCCGTTTTATAACGGCATGCTGGGCGTGGCGATGTGGATCGGCCGGTTCTTCATCATCATCCCGATGTTGGCCGTGGCGGGCAGCCTTGCGGCCAAGAAGTACACGCCGGAAACCGCAGGCAGCTTCCCGACCACGGGGCCGCTCTGGACCGGCCTGCTGATCGGCATCGTGCTGATCGTCGGCGGGTTGACGTTCCTGCCCGGCCTCGCCCTTGGCCCCATCGCCGATCATCTTGCGATGATCCACGGCCAGCTTTTCTAAGGAACCTTGCACATGGCGCGGCCATCCCATGCTTCCGAAAACAAATCGCTTTTCACGGCAGACCTGATCGTTCCCGCGATCGGCGATGCCTTCCGCAAACTCAATCCCAGGGAACTGATCCGCAACCCGGTGATGTTCACCACCGCCGTCGTGGCCACTTTGCTGACCGTGCTGCTGGTGATCGGCCATGACGGCCTTGGCTTCGGCTTCAAGATCCAGCTTGTAGTCTGGCTGTGGCTGACGGTGCTGTTCGGCACTTTTGCAGAAGCGCTGGCCGAAGGGCGCGGCAAGGCGCAGGCCGCCTCGCTGCGCGCCACCAAGGCGGAGCTGACCGCCAAGCGTCTGAAGGGGGACGGCAGCCGGTTTGACGACGTTCCCGCCAGCGCCCTGAAAAAGGGCGACATCGTGCTCGTCCAGACCGGCGACCTGATCCCCTCGGACGGTGAAGTAGTTGCTGGCGTCGCCTCCGTGAATGAAGCTGCGATCACCGGCGAAAGCGCGCCGGTGATCCGCGAGGCCGGCGGTGACCGCTCCGCCGTGACCGCCGGCACCCGCGTCATCTCGGACGAGATCCGCGTGCGCGTTACCGTCAATCCGGGGCAGGGCTTCCTCGACCGCATGATCGCGCTGGTCGAAGGGGCGGAGCGCCAGAAGACGCCGAACGAGATTGCCCTCACCATTCTGCTGGTCGGCCTGACGATCATCTTCCTGATCGCGGTGGGCACAATCCCGGGCTTTGCCAGCTATGCGGGCGGTAGCGTTCCGGTCTCTATCCTGGCGGCGCTGCTGATCACCTTGATCCCGACGACGATCGCAGCACTGCTATCCGCCATCGGTATCGCCGGGATGGACCGACTGGTGCGCTTCAACGTGCTCGCCAAGTCCGGCCGCGCGGTGGAGGCGGCGGGTGACGTCGACGTGCTGCTGCTCGACAAGACCGGCACGATCACCGTGGGTGACCGGCAGGCCACCGAATTCCGCCCGGTCGGCGGGGCCAGCGTGAACGAACTGGCCGAAGCGGCGCTGCTCGCCAGCCTTGCGGACGAGACGCCCGAAGGCCGCTCGATCGTGGTGCTGGCGCGGGAGAAGTTCGGCCTGACCGCCACTTTGCCCGAAGGGACCCAGATCATCCCGTTCACCGCGCAGACCCGCATTTCCGGCGTCGATACCGGTGGGCGAGTGATCCAGAAGGGGGCGGTTCAGGCGATCCTGCGCGCCAATCCTGACTCTGGCAGCACTGCCGCCGCCACCGAACTGCGCCGCATCACTGACGAGATAGGCCGCGCGGGCGGCACGCCGCTTGCCGTTGCTGCAGACGGCCGCTTGCTGGGCGCGATCTTCCTGAAGGATATCGTCAAGGCTGGCATCCGCGAACGCTTCGGCGAACTGCGCCAGATGGGCATTCGCACGGTGATGATCACCGGCGATAACCCGCTGACCGCAGCGTCGATCGCAGCGGAATCGGGCGTCGACGATTTCCTTGCCGAAGCCACGCCGGAAGATAAGCTGGCGCTGATCCGCAAGGAACAGCAGGGCGGCAAGCTGGTCGCCATGTGCGGAGACGGCACCAACGACGCGCCCGCGCTGGCGCAGGCCGACGTCGGCGTTGCCATGAACACCGGCACGCAGGCCGCGCGCGAGGCTGGCAACATGGTCGACCTCGACAGCGATCCCACCAAGCTGATCGAGGTGGTCGGCCTGGGCAAGCAACTGCTGATGACGCGCGGCGCGCTGACCACATTCTCGGTCGCCAACGACGTTGCCAAGTATTTCGCGATCATCCCGGCCATGTTCGTGGCGCTCTATCCGGGGCTTGGCGTGCTGAACGTGATGCGCCTGGGCACGCCGCAGAGCGCGATCCTTTCGGCGATCATCTTCAACGCGCTGATCATCCCGCTGCTGGTGCCGCTGGCGCTGAAGGGTGTGAAGTACAAGCCAATGGGCGCGGGGCCGCTGCTGGCGCGCAACCTTGCGGTCTACGGCCTTGGCGGCCTGATCGCGCCGTTCATCGGCATCAAGCTTATCGACCTGGCCGTCAGCGGCCTGGGCCTCGCCTGAGGAGGCGGACAATGACCAAGGACATACTCACTTCGCTTCGCCCCGCACTGGTGATGACCGTGCTATTCGCCCTTCTGCTGGGCCTTGCCTACCCGCTGGCTTTGACGGGCATTGCGCAGGCCATTTTCCCAAGCCAGGCGAACGGCAGTCTGGTGCGGGAGAACGGCAAGGTGATCGGCTCCACCGTGATCGGCCAGGCCTTCATATCGGACCGCTATTTCCAGACGCGCCCCTCCGCCGCCGGCAAGGGCTATGACGGGCTTGCCTCTTCGGGATCGAACCTGGGCCCGACGTCCAAGGCGCTTGCGGATCGGGTGAAGGGACAGGTCGATACCATGCAGTCGGCCGAACCCGGCAAGCCGATCCCCGGGGACTTGGTGACGACCTCAGGCTCGGGCCTTGATCCGGATATCAGCCCCCAGGCGGCGCTCTATCAGGTGGACCGCATCGCGCGGCTGCGGCATCTCGATCCGGCGGCACTGCGCCGCCTTGTCGAGAGCCATGCCGAACAGCCGCTATTGGGCTTCATCGGCGAACCGCATGTGAATGTGCTGGCTCTCAACCGCGCGCTGGATGCGCTTTCCGCCAAGCCGGGCCAGTGAACTGCATGGCGTAATCGCAAAGAATATGGGTGCTCGCGGAGAGCGTTTCGGGATAGCACTTCCGCGAGCACCGATCCCGACTGGCCCGGGACAGAAGGAAAACCCATGAAAGCCCGCCCCAAGATCCTGATCGTCGATGACGAGGCGCCCATCCGCCGGCTGATCGTGGCGGCGCTTGCGCAAGGGGACTATGCGACGGTGGAGGCCGCTTCCGCGCGCGATGCGCTAAGCAGCCTACGGGAAGAGCAGCCGGACGTCACGCTGCTGGACCTTGGCCTGCCGGACCGGGATGGGCTGGAGCTCGTGCCGCTGATCAAGCAGCAATCGGACGCGACATTGATCATCATCTCGGCCCGCGATGCGATCGAACAGAAGGTTGCGGCGCTGGATCTGGGCGCGGACGATTATCTGACCAAGCCATTCGATACTGAGGAACTGCTTGCGCGCGTGCGCGTCGCCGTGCGCAATCGCGCGGGCCGGGATGGAGGCGCGAACGGGTTGACCGTGGGCGGGGTGAAAATCGATCTGGTGTCCCACACGATCACCAGGCACGGACAGGAGGTTCATCTGGCGCCCAAGGAATATGCCGTGCTGGAACAACTGGCGAAGCACCCTGGGCGGGTCATCACGCACCACCAGATCATGGCGCACGTCTGGCCGGGCGAGGCCGAACACCATGTCGAATATTTGCGGGTTCTGGTCCGTTCGCTTCGCCAGAAGCTGGAGGACGATCCGCAGCGCCCCCGCATCATCGGCAACGAACAGGGCATCGGCTATCGGTTAAGGCTGACGGGCGACGCGTCTGAAGGTATCACTTAACGGGGATGGCGGCGGGCAAGCGCGATGCCGGCCAGGTTCTGCTCGCGCTTGATCCAGCGGATACGGCCCGGGCGCGTTTGGGTCGCCAGGTCCAGAAACCTCGCGGCGTGGCCGGGGGCGGCCTGGCCATCCGCAAGGATCGCATTCGCCTGCCGCACCACTGGAAGTGCATCGCCGATCAGTTCGATATCGGTCAGCCCCAGCGATTGTGCCAATTCCAGCGCGCGGATCAGCGCCAGCCATTCAGCATCGTTGTTCGTGCCGGTGCCGAGATCGTCGTAGCGATGCTCAACGCCGCGCACGACCACGGCGGCCTCGATAGGGCCCGGATTGGGCCGGCAACCACCATCGAAGAACACTTTCACGCGGCGCCCGGCCATATCTGATTTTCCCTTGCCTTGCGGGCTTGTCAGCCCAGCGCATTGGGCACTTCTGCCGGGGTTCTCAAGCGGTTTTGTATAGGATCGGATGCAGGCCGTGAGGGCGAAACGCGGCTTGACAGGTAAACTCAATCAAATAAGTTGAGTTTACCTGGATCGACCATCCAGCTTGCAGTTTCGCCGAACGACGGGCGCGCGGGAAAGCGCATGGATCGTCCGGCAATTTTTGGGCCCCAGGCGACCACGTCCGGGCTTTCACCACATGTCATGGGATTGAGGGGCGTGCCGGCCTTGCGCATTGTCGTGCGCAAGGCTGCCCATGCTTGCTCGTCCCGAAACGCCCTGCGGCGATCTGTTGCCGCGAGAATTTCGGAAAGGGATGAACGTTGAATCGCAAGATCCTGATGGCAATGACCGCGCTGGCGACTTCATTGGCCATGGCAAGCACCGCGGGAGCCCAGCAACAGCAGCCGTTTCAGGGCACGGTGGGCCGAACGCTGGCGGATTCGAAGGAGTGGTGGCCGGAACCTGCACGGGCCCCGGCCGGTGCCCCGAACGTGGTCTGGATATTGCTGGATGACGTTGGCTTCGGTGCTTCCAGTGCGTTCGGCGGCGGCGTCAGCACGCCGACGCTGGAAGCACTGGCGAGGCAGGGATTGCGCTATACCAACTTCCACACCACCGCGATCTGCGCGCCAACGCGCGCGGCGCTGCTGACCGGCCGCAACAGTTCCTCCGTCCACGAAGCCGGCTTTTCGCACATCCCGCTATCGGCGGGTTTCCCCGGCTGGGACGGACGCATTCCAGCCGAAGACGGCACGATCGCGGAGATTTTGCGCGATCGGGGATACAACACCTTTGCGGTCGGCAAATACGGCCTCACGCCCGATGAGGACGCGACCGATGCCGGCCCCTTCGACCGCTGGCCGACGGGCAAGGGCTTCGAACATTTCTTCGGCTTCCTGGGATCGCAGACCGACCAGTACAAGCCCGATCTGGTTGAGGATCAGGCCCATGCCCAGCCCGATGGCCGGCACCTGAGCGAGCAGATCACCGACAAGGCGATCGCATATATTGACCGTCAGAAGAAGGCTGCGGCCAACAAGCCGTTCTTTCTTTATTACGCCCCCGGCGCCACGCATGCGCCGCATCAGGTCGCCGCGGAATGGAGCGATCGCTACAAGGGCAAGTTCGACGATGGGTGGGACGTCTATCGCCAGCGTGTGTTCGAACAGCAGAAGCGGGAGGGAATCATCCCGGCCAATGCCATTCTGCCAGACCGCGATCCCGGCATCACCGCATGGAAGGCGCTTACGCCGGACGAGCGGAAGCTCTACGCCCGCTTCATGGAAGTCTACGCCGGCTACCTGACGTACACCGATCACGAAATCGGTCGTCTGGTCGATCATCTGAAAGCGACCAACCAGTACGACAATACCCTGTTCGTGGTGATCGTTGGCGACAACGGCGCCAGCAAGGAAGGGACGCTGAACGGCGATATCGATCGCAAGATCACGTCAAAGCCGCTCAGCTATCAAGAAAACGTGGCCTACAATCTGGCGCGTATCGGGGAGCTTGGCTCGCCCGAGGCGGTAGAGGGCAATTATCCGTTGGGCTGGGCGCAGGCCGCCAATACGCCGTTCCGCCTATGGAAGTCGGACGCGAACAGCGAAGGCGGCACGCGCAATCCCCTGATCGTTACTTATCCGAAGGGGATCAAGGGCAACGGTGCCGTCCGCACCCAGTACGGCCATGTCATCGACATTCTGCCGACCACGCTGGAACTGATCGGCCTGAATGCGCCGGATCGCATCCGCGGACTGCCGCAGCAGCCGATCGAAGGGACGTCGCTGGCCTATTCGATAGCCGACGCGAAGGCCGCATCGCGGCACCGGACGCAGTATTACTACATCTTCGGATCGCGTTCGATCTATCAGGATGGCTGGAAGGCTTCGCTGCCCTATCCCAATGCCGTGATCAGCGGCAGCCCCAACGCCGCCAAGCCGTTCGACGAGAATGCCTGGGAACTCTACAATCTGAATGAGGATTTCACCGAACGCGTGAACCTGGCCCAGCGCTATCCGGAAAAGGTGGCGGAACTGCGCGCGTTATTCGAAAAGGAAGCGCAGGCGCACAACCTCTATCCCCTCATCACCTGGGACGATGTGCGCAACGGCCGGATCCATCACTTACCCGGCGCGCCGTCCGGGCAGGCTGCGCTAGATCAGTTGACTGACCATCAAGGCAGCGGCCCGCAGGGTAAGGAGCCGCAGGCCAAGGCATCACAAGTTGGCCAGGGGGGCGGACAGTAAGCGTACTCACGGCCGGCCACGCATGGGCATGGTCGGCCGTGAGCGTGTGGCTTTTGTCTTCGCTTTTGGGTGAGGGGATTGCAGCCGTTCCGGTTTGAGGCTCCCACCCATCCGGTTCTTTGTCTCCGATCCGGCTATGCTGCTTTCACGGCTAATTGCAGACCCTTTGCGCATCGCCCGATCGGGCGGAGCAAGATGCCAATGGCGCCGGCTTGATCTCGTGGAAGATATAAATTCCATGAAATACATGATCTTAAATAACGATCACCATCGATCGAGGTGGCCCAGGACGCTGCATCGTAGCGTTGCGCCAAAGGCGTCTTGCGGATGGATCCGCCGACACTTCCGGATTTCGCGAGGCCTTTGCGTGTTTTCGGCGAAAGGGCGGCGGGCGCCTCATCGCCGTTCGTGAAGACGAAAGCGCCATTCTGCCGCGAAACCATCGGAACGACTTCACTTTCCGGTGCGGATTGCACCTAAGTTCTTCATTCCAGTGAGAAACGAGAACGGATGTTTGAGGAAGGGCCATTGGCCGCCTCGTCCGCTCGAAAACGCAGGAATGGCACTCCGCATGAACAGCTTCGATTGCCGCAAGGCCGCCTCATCCCGCTTTACACGGCAGCTCGGGCATTGGCTGGGGCCGGGACTGGCGATGCTGATGCTGGCGGCATTGCCGATCCATACGGCGCAGGCGCAGATGGTCGCCCCGCCAATTCCGTCCCCGACTATCGATCGTGACCGGCTGGATCGCGCCGAACCCGTCGTACCGCACCGCGCTGCGCCGGCGCCATCGATACCTGCATCTGTCGAGGTCAAGGGCGTCGCCGCGCCGGCCGTGATACTGACGCGCGTGCATTTCGAAGGTAGCACGCTTGCGCCGAAGGTCTTGCAGGAAGCGGTTGCCCCTTGGTTGGGCGCGAAGCTGGACAAGGATGCTTTGCAGCAAATCGCCAATGCCGTTTCGGCAACGTACGCGCACAGCGACATCGCATTCTATGCGGTGTCCATCCCGCCACAATTGTCGACCGGTGGCGTTCTAATCGTCCGTGCGGTTGAGGGGCGCATCGCTGACTATGCGCTGGCCGGCAAGACGTCCAGCACGCCGGTCCATCTTATCGACCACCAGGTCAAGCGCCTCATGCGCGAAACGCCGACGCGTAAGTCGTCGCTGGAACGGACGATGTCGCTGCTGCGTGATATCCCCGGTCAGACGGTGGAGGCAAAGTTGCGGCAGACCGGAACGCCGGGGCAGGTGGCGCTGGATCTGGAAGTAAAGCGCAAGCAAGTCGAAATTTCGCTGAACCTCAACAATGGCGGCGTGGTCAATGTCGTGTCCGGCGTTCAGGCTCAGCTTGGCGTCGCTGTCAACGGATTGCTGCGTGAGGGGGATGTTACGCGGTTTTCCGGCAGCCTTCCGTTTCAGCCCGATCGATATCAGTTCTATACCCTCAGCCACGCCACGCCGCTGGGAAGCAACGGCACCACGATCGGCGTCAGCGGCGCGTATGTCCGCACTTTGACGCAAGACGATATTCGCGGCGATGCGCGTCAGCTGGGGCTGGCAATTTCCCACCCGCTCATCCGGTCTTACCATCGCAACCTGTCGGTTCAGGCATCGCTCGACGGTACGAACAGCGACAACTATTATCTCGATACCGCCTTCGGACAATTCCGCGCGCGGACCCTGCGCATCGGCGCATCGTGGTCCTCCGTCGGCGCCAAGGACGGCTATGCAGTTTCACTGAGCTTGAGCCAGGGGCTGAACGCTCTGGGCGCCAGGCCGCTCGAAGGGTATTCCGATACCTCCTACCGCAAGGCTAATGGTCAGATCACAGGCGTAAAGCAGATCGGCAAGACGGTTTCGTTTCGCGCCACCGTGCGGGGGCAGTTCACCCGCGACCTCTTGCCTACGACCGAGCGCTTCTCTCTGGGCGGGGAGGGAGCGGGCGTAGCTTACCGCACTGGCATCGTCACCGCGGACAAGGCCGTCGCCGGAGATATGGAACTTGCCTGGCAAGCCGTTGGCGACGCTAAGAGCACGCGGGGACTTACCGTGTTCGCCTATGCGGATGGAGCGCTTGCGCATAGCTATGCCCGCCCCTTCTACGCTCTGCCGGCGACGGACTATTCACTGGCAACAGCCGGCGGCGGCGTACGAGTCAAGCCAGTGAAGGGGTTGATTACGACTGCACAAATCGCAGTTCCCGTCAAGAAAATAGCGCCGGATTACAGCAATAAAGCCCGGTTCCTGTTCAGTATAACCCGAACCATCTGATCCGGGTCTTTGCGTATACGCAAAACGGGACCGGTTCCTGAAGTGGCGGTGCGTGACTGTCCTGTCGACACGATGTCAGCAATCGAAATGAGCGGAGAGACGATGAAGAACATCTGGGAGGTTTGGCCCAAGGCGCTGACCGATGCTGAGTGCGATGCCATCATCAAGCGCGCGGCGAACTATGCGCCGCAGGATGCGACGGTGGGTTTCTCCGAAGAACTTCGCAGCGACCTTATGCAGCGTAGCGCGATGGTGCGATGGTTTGATGCTTCGCGTGAGAGGGACATCGTCGCGCGGGTCATGTCGTTCGTTCATTCGTCGAACCGCTCCAACTTCGGTGTCGATATCGTCGCCCCCTTCGAAATACAATTCACTGAATATCGCGGGACCAATAAAGGGCACTACGATTGGCATCAGGACGTATGGCTGGAATCGGACCGTCCCTACGCGAGAAAGCTATCGGTGGTGGTGCAACTGTCGGCGCCCACGGACTATCAGGGCGGCGAGTTCGAGTTCTTCGGCGTCCCGAACCCCGGAGGCACTTTCCTCGATCGTGGCAGCATGCTGATCTTTCCGTCCTTCCTCCAGCATCGCGTGCTGCCGGTCAGGGAGGGGAGCAGGATCAGTCTGGTGACTTGGATCGAGGGGCCGAATTGGCGCTGAAAGTCTGCGTGATGGGATGAGTGATCCAGGGCCGCGAAATTCGCCTTCAGCGAATTGTGCAAGCGGTGTCCAAGCGTGTGAAGGAACCGGATCGGCATCAATGTGCGCCGCCTTCTGGTGCGCTTCCTTCCGCAAATACTGGTTTGTACCGGGATTTGGCGATCAGCGATCCGTCAAAGCAGTCGCATCGAACCTAATTGCGCGCGGTTACGGCTTCCCGGCCCGCTATCATACCGGTGTGGATATTCGACCGGAGGGATAAGATGGCGGGCTTCATAAGGGACATTCTTGCGACCCTGTCTTACGAGCCCAAACCGGAAGAGTTGTTTACATCGGATTCCAAGGCCCTCACGCGGCTGGACGAGCGCTTGTCGGGCTTCACCCAGAGCAATGTGCGTTCGCGCGGCGCGATATCCATCCGGCCATCGGATTGCAGCGTTTGGGATGGCAATCCCCGCGACGTTCCGGCGCTTTGCGCAGAGAATTGCCGCTCCCTCATTGAATCCATCGCGCTGGAGGATGGCAACCGCATTCCGGTGCTGGTCCGTCAGAATCCGCCTGGATCGGAACTGCCCTATCAATTGCTGGTAGGCAGCCGTCGCCGGTTTGCGATCGACTGGCTCAATCACAACGGCAGGCCGGAGATTCGCCTGAATGCCTTGATCGTCGAGATGTCCGACGAAGAGGCTTTCCGTCTTGCGGATATAGAGAATCGTGAGCGACAGGACATCACCGAACTCGATCGCGCGCGCAGCTATCAGCAGGCGGTCGATCGATTCTACGGCGGTGTGCAGTCGCGCATGGCGGAGGCGCTGGGCCTGTCGAACAGTCAACTCAGCCGATTGCTTTCGCTGGCGCAGATGCCCGATGCGGTGGTGGATGCCTTCGCCACGCGGGACGAATTGCGCGTCCGCCATTCCGAAGTGCTGACGCCGCTGCTGCGCCGTCCCCAACAATGCGAACGTGTGTTGGCGATGGCGCGGGTGATCGGCGGAGAGCAGCAGAAGCTTGCTACGGCCGGGGAGCGGATGATTCCGGCTGCCAGCGTGCTGGCGCGCCTGAAGCAAGCGGGCAAAATCACCTCCGACACGCGCGAGGCTGAGGCGGCGATCGAGCTGAACGGAGTTCGGATCGGCCGCATGCGCAATTTGCGCGAAGGGCTGGCGATCGATGTGGTCGTGACGGATGGCATGCAGACTGCGGAATTGCTCGCCGCGCTTGAGGCGGCGATCAGCGAGGCGCGATCGGCAGCCGACGAGCCAGACGAAGAGGCTGAGATCGAGGACTAGAGCGTTTTCTAATCAGGTGGAATCACTTGATGACTCGGAAACTGCTCTAGAGCCCGTTTGAAAATGCGCTGAAGGCGCATTTTTGCGGCACCGGCCCGCTCTCGTTCCCAAAATGCCTGATAGGCATTTTGGGAACGGCCTCTGAGCCGAAAACCCATAAGCGGCGGCGGGATGAATCGCCCTCGCAGCGGCGCCAATCGCGATCCTCGCGATTTGCCGATTTTGCAGCGATCTCACGCCCATTTCCCGATCATGACTCGCTGTTTTCGACGTTTTTCGGGATGCAGACTAACAATTGCGTGTTTTCGGCACGGCTTTCCCGAAACAGCTCGATGATGTGATGCCGCGCCAACGCCGCCGCTTTCATGCCGGCTGCTTCTCAGCGCGATGAGACCGAATGGAGTGCCTAGGCTCCGCCGTACTGGGCTAATTCCATGGAGGTTGACATTATGCGATGTGATCCGACGAAAGCCGATGTGGTGCGGAGAACCACCCGGCAAGCGCTGCTTTGTGCGGTGGCAATTCCAGCTCTATTGCTGGCAGGCTGCACAGATGGCGTAGGTTTCCGGGTGGGTGCAGGCGGATCGCCGTCCGGTCCGAGCGGTCCGAGCGGTCCTAGTGGGCCAAGCGGCCCGAGCGGCCCAAGCAGCCCCAGCGGTCCAAGTGGGCCAAGTGGCCCGAGCGGTCCAAGCGGCCCGAGCGACCCGAGTGGTCCGAGTGGTCCGAGCGGTCCAAGCGGTCCAAGCGGTCCAAGCGGTCCGAGCGGTCCGAGCGGCCCAAGTGGTCCAAGCGGCCCGAGCGGCCCAAGCGGCCCGAGTGGTCCGAGCGGCCCAAGCGGCCCAAGTGGCCCAAGCGGTCCAAGCGGCCCTACCGGTCCGACAGGGCCCACCACTCCCAGCTTCACCGGACCGGCAGCCGGCGTCACGATTGGCGACACCACCGTGCTGGGGCAAAGCGGTTCGGGAACGCTTATCAATGTCAACGTAGCGCCTGCGACCGCGTCGAGCGGTACGGGCGGCATTGCCGTCGATGTGCTGACGGGCGACGGCAAGGTTGTCCAGGTCACACTGCCTACGACGACCGAACAGACGCAGGCGGCGCTTGCACCTGCCGGGTCGCTGGCGGGCGCATTGCTGGGCGATCAGGTTGGCGGAACCGTCACGCAGCTTACCAATGGGGTGTCCCCGGCGGTGGCAACGGTCACCTCTGCCGTGAACGGCGTGACTTCGCCGCTGCTCGCCACGGCTAATGGTCTGCTTGCCCCGGTGGTGGGCGCCGATGGCGTGCTGGCCCCCGTGACCAGTCAAGTCGTCGGGCTGGTCAATGGCGTAACCGGCGTGCTGGGTACGAATGGCGATCCGGCAAGGACGGTCAACGGACCGCTGATCGGGGTCGACCTGGCCAACAACACAGTGACCGGGGCAAGCTCGCAAGGCACCTTGGCAGGCGTCAACGTGCTATCCAGCAATCCCGGCCTGACTTCAGGGCAATTGGTGAGCGCCGATGTTCTGTCGAACGGCAAAGTGCTGGACGTTGCCTTGCCGACTACCAGCGCAGCGGTCGTCCAAGGCCTCGCGCCAGTCGGCAATTTTGCCGGCGCGCTGCTGGGTGAGCAGGTTGGCGGTACGGTGGACAAGCTGACCGGCGGCCTTGCGCCAGTTGTTGCCCCCGTCACAGCCGTAGTGAGTGCGGTCACCGCTCCGGTGCTCGATACCGTCAACGGTTCCTTGGGCAACGTGACGGGCCAGCTTGCATCGGGGGGAAGCGCCGCAGGTTCGGCGCTCGCGCCGGTGACGGGTCTGGTCAGTGGCGTACTCGGTACCGCGACGTCGGGCTCAAGCGGTGCTGGGGCAGTGCTTGCGCCAGTGACGGGAGTGGTCGGCACGGTGCTGGGCGCTACTGGCTCCGGAGGTACGGCCGAAGTGTTGGCGCCGGTGACGGGGCTGGTCAACGGCGTATTGGGCACCGCGACATCGGGCTCAAGTGGTGCCGGGGCGGTCCTCGCGCCCGTTACGAACGTGGTGAGCGGCGTTCTTGCCGGTACCTCGCCGAGTACCGGAACTGCCGGCTCCGTGCTCGCGCCGGTGACCGGCGCCGTTAATACGCTGCTTGGCGGAGCTACCGGCGGTTCGGCGGGTGCCGGCGCGCTACTGGCGCCCGTCACCGGTTTGCTGGGGGGGCTTACCGGCACCAAATAGCTTCGGCGTGCTCGGGGCCCAAGTACCCCCCATGACCGGGCACGCCCCACCTCGTTTCCAGAAGCGAGGTGGGGTGAGGGGGCGGCGCCAAATCTCCGGTCGCCCCCTCATTCCGGTGCCTTCTTGATTATCGCGATCCGCTTTACCCCCCGCGCGGATCGCCACCAGCGGCCGGAAGGTCGCCCGAGACCCGGAGATGGCCTAGCCCATCTCCGGGTCTCCTCATTTCGCGCGGCGATGCCCGTTGTTTTCTACTCTTTCCTATCCGCAGAATGAGCCAAACCGAGCGCTTAGCTAACCCCGCCACCTTGCGGAGAATCCGGCCCATTTTCGGCCATTACGAGGGATTTTTCGGTAGATTTGTCCAGGCATCGCGGTGTTTGCGTGGGTCGGAGTGCGATTTGCGCGTCGCTTGCCTACCCTTCCGACCAGACGAAACTCCGTCGGAACCCCTAGGTGGCCGGACAGGGCCGATGTGGCTCCTTCTGGATGCGGCGTGCGCGGCGCAACGGCCATATGACTTGTGAAAGACCAAGCCTTTCTCGGCGAATACCAGACGCATACAAGACAGGGGCCATCGAACATGCTTGATCTCGATCGCATCAGTCCACCTGACCGGCGCTGCAATTACCTTCTCATCGCGCGGATCGACAACGCCCGCGCCATCGAAGTCGCCTACGGTCGAGAGGCTCTGTACGCGGCCGTCCAGCATCTGCGCGATGGGATCGTTGAACGGCTGCAGCCGGCCGAAGTCATCGACGTTACCGAAACCACGGTGACCGTGCTTGCCCACGCGGCATTGGTGGAAGCGGACTTCGCGCGGACCCAGATCGAAACGCTGTGCATGGGGCTCAGCACATCTCCATTGCACTATGGCGATGCGCGGATCCTGCTGTCGATCTCTGCTGGCTACAGCGATCCGGTTTCGACCGACATGGGCAGCCATGGTGCCGAAGCGAAGTGGATGGCGCATCGCCGCCTGAACGGAGCGACCGCGCCAGCGCTTACCGTGCTGCCGCTCGATGAGCACGAACAGGGGCGCTATCGCGGGGACATGGAAGTCGCCGTTCGCCTCATCATGCGGCACATGGCGGGCGAAACCTTCTTCGCGTGGCGGCCGATCTTCAATCCGGAAGATCCGTCCATCGTGCTGCGTCACGAAGCATTGCTGCGCTATCCCGGCGAACGCGGCGAGCAGTTCGATTGTGCGCGGCCCTGTCGCGCGCTTCAGCGGATCGGCATGGGACATCTGCTGGACCGTATGCTGGTCACCCGCGTGCTGGACGAATTGGAAGCGGATCCGGAGGCGGAACTCTCGATCCAGGTCGCGTTGCAGAGCCTGTCCTTCGACCTGTGTGGGCAGGACACCGCCTGGACCGAGCTGACTGCGCGGCTGGAGCAAAAGCCGGATCTGGCGCGCCGCCTGGTGCTTGAGGTGCACGAGATGAGCGCCAGCGCGCCGAGCGAGGAAGTCTTCACATTCCTGGGCGTTTTCCGGGCATTGGGAGGGCGCCTTTCCGTAGCGGGATTTGGCCTGTGCAGTGCCTCCATCCGCGCCGTCGCGCGCTTGCAGCCGGACACGTTGAAGCTCGACAGCGCATTCATACGAACCGCCTTCAGTTCGGGATTGAACCGCGCGCGGTTCGCCGATCTGGTGGAACTGGCGCGTACGCTTTCCAGCGTGGTCGTTGCCGATGGCGTCGAAACGCCGGATCAATGGGATATCGTGGCCGAACAGGGGGTGCAGTGGATTGTCGGCGCGCGCCGCAACCGCGCCAGCACCCGCCGCATCTGGTTCAATCCGGTTTACGACCGGATCGCCCCGATGCTGGAGCTGCCGAACTTGGCAACCGCATCGGCACGACGGCCGAGAAGCCCGAGCCGCCACTAATCAAACTCCAACCAAGCATCAGGAAAGGATCAGATCATGCAAGTTGAATCTCTCCAGCGGGCGAGCGACCTTCTCATCATCGCGCTCGACATCCTTGATGAAAGTGAAGCCGCAGTGACTGCATCGATAGTATCGAGCGCGATCGATGCGCTCGGGTTCGAACAGCTTGAGCAGAAGCGCCGGTTTCAGCGGGCGCGGACGCTGAAGCGCTTGCAGTTGCCGCCGCTGCGCAGCTGCGCCTGACGGCCATTCCGTAACGGCGCAGTGCAAAGTACCGCCGAATAGGCTGCGGTCGAACGCGAACCGGGACGCGGTGTAGGATAGAGTGCACGGTCGTGTCGGGGGGCATTGTCGACAGCGACTTGTGGGGGCGAAATGCAGGAACGCGGGGAAGTGTTGGTGATCGACGACGTCGTCGCGATCGTCGAAGAACTGGTGATCCTGCTGACGCTGCATGGCATCGGCGCACATGGCGCCAGCAATCTTGCCGATGCCCTGTCCATGCTGGGGCACAGCCCTGACATCCAGGTCATCGCCTGCGACGTGCGGCTAGCCGGGGAGTCTGGGCTGGAGATCGTTCCACGCATCCGCGCGCACCCCGAACTGCGTGATCGTCCGTTCCGCTTTCTCTTCATGAGTGGTGATCCCATGCAATTGCAACATTTCCCACCGGCGACGGCGCATCGCGTGCTGACCAAGCCCATTCATCCGGGCAGGCTGATGCGGGCGATCGGCGAAATGCTGGACGAAGATGTCGGGCAAGACCTTCGAAAAGGCATCACATCCGGTGCCTGAAGATTCGATGTCTGAGGGCCCGAGGTCTGAAAATCCGATGTCTGAGGATCGGGCCCGGCAACCGGGGAAACGCGAAGGCCTGCATTCGCTGCTGACGGCCATCGCATCGCGCAAATCCGGCGAACTCGTCAATGATCTTCGGCTCGATCCAGGCACTGGCATTGTCAGCTTTCGGCGGGGCGACGTCGGCCGGATTGACCGTCAGGCCATTCGCGTGGAAGCCGAAGATGCCGACAGGCTGAAGGCGATGGTGCTTTCGGGCAGAACACACGCAGTCTTGCGTGTTTCCGGCGGGGCGGGCGAAACGCTGGAGGTGTTCCTGGCGGACAACCGCGGTGGTGCACACTGGGGCAGCGCCTTGTTGTTCAGGAATACCGGGCTCGTTGAAACCACCCTTGAAAGCACGCGCGACCGTGAGGACCGTAAGGCCTTGACGATCGCGCATGAATTGCGCCAGCCGCTTTTCGCGATTTCTGTTGCTGCGGAGCGATTGCGCCTCATGCTGGCGGGAGATGAGCGGCACGATGCTGCCACGGAATCGGCGCTGGCGCGCATCGCGACGCAGGCGGAACGGGCCCAGATCATAATCTCACGTACATTGAGCGACAGTGCCGCGCTGGAAGGCTGGCACGACGGCAGACCGGCGGACTTGGCGGCGGCGGCGCGCAATTCCATCGAATTTCTGGAAGAGATGGCGGCTTCCGCCAATACGTCGATCCATCTGCGCGATGGCGGTCGCCCCGCTTATGTGGACATTCAGGAAGTGGCGCTTGAGCAGGTCTTCGTGAACGTGCTTCGCAACGGGATCGAGGCGATCCAGGCCCGGCGTGAACAGGGATGGGTGGGCACGGGCAGCATCACGGTGGATATCGCCTGCGATGGGCAGATCGCGCGTGGCATCGTCTGCGACAATGGCGCGGGCCTTGCGGAGCAGGCGGCGGCATCGTCGGCCCGCTCAGGAGGCTCCGCTTTCTCATCGCGGCGCAAGCGGGGCTTCGGCCTTGGATTGTCCATCTGCCGCGACATTCTTGGCCCGATCGACGGCGCGGTTCGCCTGAGACCGCGCGGTCAGGCAGGCACGGTGGCCGAGATTACCGTCCCGCTGGCGGAAGCGTTCAGATATCGTCGCGACCCAGGCGGATGACGAAGCGCGTGCCGTTGCCGACCCGGTGATAGCATCGGAAATCGCCAGCGGCGGCAAGGGCGACGTGTTCGACCAGCCAGTGCGTTGCATGGTCCAGCATGGGGCCGGCAACCGGCGCGCCGGCTTCATCGAAGCATTGGACCGAAATCGTCAGCGATGCCGGGCCCAGTCTTGCGATTACCCGGACCAGGCCTTTGCTCTTTTCGCCATCCGGCCCGACGAACGTCGCAAAGGAATTGAGAAGCGCCGCCACGGCCATCATTTCCAGTGCGCCGTGATGTGCGGGCACTAGGTGGTCCAGCGCGTCACCGGCCAGTTCGACGGTGACGCCATGATGTCGGACGCTGGATTTTGTGGCGGCCAGGGCGCGTTCCAGTGCGCTGCGGACGTTGAGCGTGCTCAGTTCCCGGTTGCCGTCGCGCCCGAACCCGCGGAACAGGCCCAGGATATAGGCGGCCGTTTCGGTATGCGTGGCAATGCGCGCGATGCGGTCGGTCAGGTCGGCCTTGTTGCGCGGATCGATATCCAGCTGTTCGACGATGTAACCCAGGTTGCCGTTCGCCATTGAAATGACGTTGAGCGGTTGGGCAAGGTCGTGAAGCATCCCGCTGGTGATCCGGCCCAATAGAAGGTCCCGGGTTACCGGGACGAGGCCTTGTTCCCCCCAGGTAAGCAGCCGCGCATCGCCCATCGCAAGGTGCCGGGCAAGCCCACAGCCGAGGTATGCGGTAAGCGGCATGCCGATGATTATTGATATCGTCTTATAAGCATCCGGCAGCAGCAAGGCTGCGGCACGGCAGGCAATGGCCAGCGCGAGTGCCAGCACCCAGATCCAGCGCGGCGGATGGACGAGGGCAGGCACAATACGTCTCGGGGCGGCGATTGCAGCGACCGCCAGCGCGAGCAGCAGCCAGATTTCGGGTGACAGGCGTACGCTGCCATTCAACAGCAGGTCCACGCCCAGCACGGCGGCCACGAGTGCCAGCTTGGCGCGTTTGCCCAGAACGAACAGCGCACCGATGGCGGCCGCAGCCGGCATGGCCGCTTCCGGCGCCTTTTGCACTGCGACGCCGAAAACGATCGCGGCAACCGCGATGACGGCCGGGAAAAGGCGCGTGCCATCTTCCCATGCGCGCATCCGCAAAGACAGCGCGGCAGACAAGGCTTGCGGTTTGCGGTCTTTCGCTGCGGAGTTGGCTTCCGGGTCGGGCGGTGGGCTTTCCGGTTGCGCACGTCTCGACGAAAAAGCCGAAAGATCGACTACCGTGTTGCTGGCTTCCTTCATGGTGCAAGCGCTCCCCCCAAGCCCTGGCCGACATCCAATCGGCAGCATCCTAAACCACGTATTGATTGGCAAGTATTTTGCGTAGTTAAGTAAAGGTTAATAATAGTTACAAGATTTTCACCGCATCACAATAAAATAAGGAAGCATGCTTCCGATGTTATTGTGCGGTGCAGTATCGAGTCTGTTTTTCCAATGTATCTCAAGGCTTCACGGAAAACAGGAATTCGCAATGGGCCTAATTATCCACATTTATGGTTGCATCGCGCCATTGATTGTCGTCGATCAATAGGTCTTGGAGAACTACCTAAAAGAACCAATGCGAACCTTACTGGACGCTTACATGGCGGCTTTCAGGGATCTGTTAGTCACGGAATAGCGTGCAGTTTGATAATCCAGTGAACCGATTCAACAGGAAGATGTCTGCGCTGAAGAAGCAGATTGGTTTCGCATCGGCTTCTTCTCGATGCGATGCCTAATTGGAGAACGGATATTGTGAACACGCAATATCGCGATCCAATCACGCAAATCGCTGAAGTAACCCTTCGTCGATCCCCGTGAGGACAATCCGATTTGCGTAAGCGCAAGGTGGTTCTGGGGGGTAGTTACATGCGCTTGGGTTCGAAGGCGAAGCTAACAACCGGTATCGGCATAATCGCTGCATGCAGTTTTGCTGCGCTGGGATTGCGTGAACTGGCGAAATCCGAAAGAAACGCTTCCGATTTCGCCGCTCACGCCGCTGCGCAAAAGGACATTGCCGTCCGCCCTTTATTGGTGGCGACGACCCGAACGATTAGAACCGGCGAAACCATCAAAGCGGATATGATCCGCAATGCCGCTGCCGATCCCATGAAGTTCCCGACCGCCGTGTCGGCAGCCGAAATTCTGGGCAAAGTGGCAACGCAGGACATTCCGGCCAATTCGCTGATCCCCCGGACCGCGCTGGCGCAAGAAACCAAGCTGGCCATCCGTGTGCCGATCGGAATGCGGGCGATCAGCATCGACACGACGGCCGAAATCGCAGTGGCGGGCCTCGTCCGGCCGGGAGACCAGGTGGACGTGCAGGTCGTCTATCCCGGCGAAGATGCGATCAGTGGCGCGCGCGGGAGCGGCCGAAGCGAGGCCAGAACGCTCTTGCAAATGGTTCCCGTGCTGGCCGTGGGTGACGTCGTAGTCGGAACGCAGGCCAGTTCGGGAATCGCGTCGGAGGCCAGCACACCGCCGCCGCCGGCACGGACCGTCACGCTGGCGCTGACGCCGGAGCAAGTGTCCCGCCTCTCGCTCGCGAAGAGTACAGGCTCGCTCTACCTCTCGCTGCGCAATCCCGGCGATCGGGACGAAATCGAGCTGGCGGCTGAGCAGACTTCGCGCCCGCTTCCGGCATCGCAGCTCGTCGTGCCGCTCGTTCCGCGACAAGCACAGCCCGTTGATGCCGCGCAAAGGATCTCCGCCCGAAAGACCGCGCGACCGGCCCCGAAGGCGCATGCCATCGAACTTGTGGTCGGCGGGAACAGCCAAACCATCTATTCCGGGAGCAGCGGCCAGTGAAGTCGGCAGCCTATTTGACGGCGGCAGCATTGCTGCTTCCGGCCCTCTCCGTCTCTGCCCGGGCGCAGGACGCCGGCAGTCAGCGCGAGAACATTCAGGTGGACGAAAAGCGCACGCTGTCCTTTGCGCGCGACATCGGCCGGATCGAGGTTAGCCGGGAAGGCGTGATCGCGGTATCAGCGCCCACATCGCGTTCGCTCAGGCTATCCGGCGTCGGTTCTGGAGAAGCGCAGCTGACAGTCTATGCCGCGGACGGCAGCATCCTTCGCGAAACGCTGGTCAGCGTGGGCGGCGGGCAATCGTCATCGGTGGCCGACAAGGCCGGTTACAGGCCGGGCGAAAAGGTTGTGGCGGTGGGCGGGCAGTTTGCTGCGGGTTTCCGTTTCACGCTGAAAGCGCTT